>Ga0335072_10000061_pt1 | contig 216810 bp, 182 predicted proteins | sample Lox_Sample_21_FD_206725 | JGI IMG/M metagenome (GOLD analysis project Ga0335072, IMG submission 206725) | Soil microbial communities from Loxahatchee National Wildlife Refuge, Florida, United States - Lox_Sample_2.1 | ecosystem: Environmental > Terrestrial > Soil > Wetlands | place: USA... | reverse complement strand
CTTTCGGCGCGAGCTGACACACTGCTTAACAGGCCTTGTCGGAGGATTCTTGCACCATTATAGCCTTCGTAACGATGATCCTGACATAGCTGACATTGCAAAATCTTCCCTCTAAACCTGTTGGCTCGCGGAAAGCTAACTTGTCGAAGTATCAGCTTCTCGTTGTAGGAGTTACAGAAGCGTGATATATGAGCGTTTCAAGACAAACGGTCAATCAGATAATCCTTCGGCTAGATTTGCAGAAAGGTTTTAGTAGCTACTGGTTTGACTGCAGCTCGCCGGTTTCATGCAGGATCGGAGACGCTAACACTACACAGCCACCACATCGTCCCCCATGGATGTTTTGATGAATGGGCAGGATTGGCGGGCACTTCTTGAGCACGCGATGATCGCTTGGCACACCCGTTGGTGGTAAACAGAGCGCAAACGGAACCGTGATCGTGGCGGAAGCAAAATTTGCGAGTGAGCGGCTTGGAAAGAGCGTTGTTTGCTGTCAATGCAATTTAGACGAAACTTCCTCACTTCTAGGCATTCGAGATGACATTGCGCATTTGCGATGTCCAGCGTTGAATCCGTCCAATAGGAAAGAAATTGAATTAAAAAGCGTCGTGTACTTACCGACAAGACTTCTAGCGTCTTGTCAACGCAGCGAGGAGACGAAAGCCAAGCAAAGTAGCTTGATACAGCCAGCCCTCTCGGCGTCATACGTGTTAGGGGAGTGCGTAGAAAGGCTTGGGAGAAAGGGAGCTGAGTTCTTGCAATTTATTAATCTCTCCCATCGCGCTCTGTCCTCGCTCGTCCTTTGCGGTTGCTTTCTCTTATCATTCGACTACTTCTGTGGCCCTTTTTGGCAGTCCAGTGACCTCCCAACCTCGTCCGGCGTTCGCCCGCCTGCGGCATTTACGATACGCCTGACCTCGCTGAGCTGCGCCTCCAAGCTAAGGGCGCGCGTGTTGACCAGTTGAACTTTGGTACGTACGTGTCTGCCTTTCACGATTGCGCACGAAAGCGACGACTGTTGGGTAGGCAACATCCAACAATCCCACTCTGTCGCGCGCAACCGACGTAGCTATTCGCTTTGGTCTAGCCTTCCATCCTGTAATCCAACACGACAATTTTCGTGGCTGTGCGTCTCACGTTGAAGGCAAAGGCTGATCAGAAGGTACTTGTCCAATAGGTCTCCCTACACGGCCCCGGCCGAAGGTTGCTGTTGCGTGGCCGCAAGGGAGTAATCGAGCAAAGCGAATTTATCATACAAAACCTGCGCGACGTTTGAAGTGCGGCACGGATCGATTTTTCAGATCTCGCCGCCAAAGTTACACTTTGCTGTCCCGAGCGCTGCAGGGGATCCACTCAGAAATGTGTTCGTCTCCCGCTCCTACTGCGCCTTCCATCATTGCCCACTCCCATTCTCACCACGACTACTCCACCTCGCAATGCCTTTATTGCAACCCTGGCCATTCAATGTCAAGTCTAACAATTGTCGGTATAGACAAAGTCAGGTCGAGAGCACATCGCGCTGGCTGGAAAGACGCAGGCTACAACCCGTTTGGCCGCGTGCGTAGCCACGAACAGGCCGATGATGTAGAGCGGCAACAAGACGAAGAAGAAGAAGAACAACATCGCCACGTTAACTTCGACTCTTCAGCGACGCGCCCGGTCGACGATGATGCCCCCAAGAGTCCAAAACGCACCGATACTGAGAAGGATGAAAACGTCTCAGGGAGCACGGATGTGGATGACGGCATAGATTCTACCGGCATATCAAAACGGAGCACCGGCAAAGAAAATGGAAATGCAGAGGCCGCGCCTCAGTTTGTTCCATTAACAGATTCACAGCGCGAGGAGGAAAGGAAGAGAGCGCGTCATGAGATGCTAAAGAGGAAAATTCCCGCCGTGCAACAGATCAAGACCGTACTGTTTCCACGTTGGTACTCAATCAACTGGTTACTCATATGCGCGCCTGTTGGCATCGCCCTAAATTATGTGAAGGGCATCAATCCATTAGCCATCTTCATCGTCAACTTCATCGCCATCATCCCGCTTGCTGGTATCCTCAGCTTTGCGACAGAAGAGTTGGCAATGCGAGTTGGCGAAACACTTGGGGGCCTGTTAAATGCAACTTTCGGGTACGTGGACCTACCTAACTCTATCCCCAATACGTTAGACACTAACAAGTTTGCAGAAATGCCGTCGAACTCATTGTCGGTATTGTTGCTCTTGCCCAACACAAGATCGTTATCGTGCAAACGTCCCTGATTGGCAGCATGCTTTCCAATCTCCTGATAGTCATGGGCATGTGCTTCTTCTTCGGCGGCCTCAATCGCGTAGAGCAGTTCTTTAACGTGACGGTCGCGCAGACCGCCGCCAGTCTACTCGCGCTGTCTGTCGGAAGTCTCCTCATTCCAACAGGCTTCACATGGAACAATGTCATTGACCCTTCGACCTCCAACATTGATGAGAAGGTCTCTCGCGGAACAGCCATCCTTCTACTCCTCGTCTACGCGGCCTACCTCTTCTTCCAGCTCAGATCGCACAAAGAGATGTACAATACTCCGAGCGAGAAGGCTCCCAAGCGACGGCAGTCTAAGAAGGAGGCTGGCGACACGTTCAAAGCGCTTGCTGGTATCGGAGGCAACGCAGCGGCGCTTTCTGGTGGCGAGGCAAATCAGCGAAGCGCTTTACAGGTTCCAGACGACGAACCCGAAGAGCCGTCTCTTTCGCTGATCGGTTCACTGCTGACGCTATGCCTGGCCACCGCTCTGATTGGCGTGAACGCAGAGTTTCTCGTTGACAGCATCAACGATGTTACGTGCCGATACAACGTGTCCGAGTACTTCGTTGGCTTGATCCTTCTTCCCATCGTCGGAAACGCTGCAGAGCATGCCACCGCCGTCACTGTCGCAATCAAAGACAAAATGGACCTGGCCATTGGCGTCGCCGTCGGCTCCAGCATGCAGATTAGTCTTTTGGTCCTGCCTTTGATGGTCATCATTGGTTGGATCATCCATTCCGATATGACTTTGGTCTTCGATAATTTCCAGATCGCCATCCTCTTCGTCGCCGTTATTCTGGTAAACTATTTGACCAACGACGGGCGTTCGAACTGGCTCGAAGGCGTTCTACTGATGTCGCTCTATCTCATAAGTACGTATGACCAGGCACAAATCCCGACTGCAAATCGGTCCTTCTCGCTTTCATCAGTCATATTGAGCATTCTAACGAACTGCCATCTTGATGACGGTTCAACCGGAATCTTTAACCGTTGAAGGCGAGAGAGCCGTATGCTGACAGATTATACCCATGTTTTCATTTCCCACACTCATCTCCTTCTCCACAATTATGTACACACGCTAACAATCTTCCGTCGTAACAGTCTCAACCAGCGCCTGGTTCTACCCGCTAAAGGCACCAGGACAATGTTCATAGACTTGACTTGAATCTGCCTCGCGGCAAGCTCGTCCGGCAACACGAACTCGAACACCACTTTGCTTCGGCGTTCACAGGTGCGGACATCTAAAAAAAAAAAAAAAAAAAAAAAAAAGCCTGGTTAGCTTTGACACTTCTTTATTCGGTCAGTTTCGCAGCTGTTGATACCCCGATTCATCCTGGGACGACATTTCTTTATGGTCAAGGCGTTTACGCATCGGCTGTTTAGTTTCGCTTCGACTTGTACGATATTCACTACTTCTTTGTGACATACTTCTAAGAATGTCACTTGTTACATCATTAAAAGAGCAGATCAAGCTCTTCATGAGGCGTGGAGCAATACCGAATTGGAGCTTCGGTGCCTGAATCAATTCTGAGAATAAGGATAGACCGATGGCGGTTTTTGGAATCAATTTACATAACTCTAGCTACCTAGTTAAAATGGTAGTTTGCAAATCTAAAAGAGACATCTAGTTCATACATATTATGTCCTGCTATTGGGCTGGTTTTCCCGTGATGTCCTCATAGTGCCTCACAGCCCGATGGTTTCGCACCACAACGAACGTCCTGCTTCCAACTTTGTTGCATAAGGTGTGGGTGTCCACATCATCTTGGCACATTCAACAAGAGTCTTCGTCGCATCTATTTTCATCTATCTTAATCATTTGCTCCTATGGTCAGTTCTATGGCTGCGCTTCGGTGGTCTCATTACAGGTGTCGTGTCGATTGTGCCGTTCCTATACGGGGTTTGACTTTCAGGAGCCCCCGAATAGAAATTTACACTGCAAGAGCTCGGATTCATATGTGCGGTCATCCAAGAGTTGTTGCCATCTCATTTAAATTGAAAATGGAGTATTTAACTAGATTTACTTCGCCTTTGGAGAGAGTACTGCTCGCATCATGTCGTATCCCAATGTGCAGTTGCGCGGAGACCTTCAACACCAAAAACGAACATCCGTCGATACATGCAGGAGATCAACTTCGGTAGGATAAATCACTCACAATTCTCATAACTTCAGTCACCCTCAACTCACTACCTACTCTCCACTACCTACTTTTCACTACCTACTCCCCACTCGGTATCTACTCTCTACTATCAACTCTTCACCTTCAACTATACATCCTCAACTATCCATCCTCAACCCTCCGTCCTCAACTATCTATCTTCAACTCTCCATCCTCATCTCTTTATCTTCAACTCCGTCTTCAACTCTCCATCGTCAACTCTCTATCTTCTACTCTATCTTCAACTCTGAATCTTCAACCCTCTATCTTCACCTCCGTCTTCAGCTCTCTGTTCTGAACTCTCCATCTCCACTTCTACGCTCTCCACTCTTCATCTCCAAAAGCCTTCGAAGGGTTTCTTTTAAAGTGAAGCATCACTCAATATCTTCATCGTGTCAACCTTCTGGCCTCTGAGGGTTCTGACGTAGGGAAGCCTGATCTCGGCAGTGTTTACCATTTACCAGATTCATCATCTACCAAGCCAAAAGGTCTCCAACTTGAAAGCATCATGGCCACGCCGGAACCTCGTGACGAAAGCCCTTCCGAGGCCTCAGTAATGACTGAGGTTCGAGAGACGCAAGACTTGGCTGCTGAAACCCCAGCTGAGAATCACGGTAGCAAGGACCATTCAATTGCTGGGGAAAGTTACAGGAAGAGCCTCCGAAATATTCAGCAGCAATTTTTGGCACAAATTAACAATAAACCTGATGAAATCGACAGCCCTGAGGTGATCATGGTCGACTCCGAAAACGAGTCAGTAGTCTCGGATGACGAAGAACGAGCAGCAAGAGAAGAGTATGGGTTTAATGAAGCCTTCGCAATATGCTGCTAACAAGGAATTAGGGTCAAATCACTGGAAGCGCGTTTGGCGATCAAACGAAATGAAGGAGTCCCGGTAACTATTGACGAAGAAATCCTACTGGAACGTCAAATGAGACAAGAAGCGATGCGCCGTCGGAGACGCCAACGAGAGCGTCAGGCACGAAATATCGAAGATTCGCTTTTCGTACCTGATTTCAGTAATGATGAATCGAAGGGAACGGCTCCTAGTTTCCAACCTTCCGGCAATGACTCTACCGATGTTTTCAGTCATGTAGAGACTCTCACAAGAAAGAGTGGCAGAGCAAATGTGAAAAGGAAACGATCGCCTGGATCGGCCATGAACCCAATAGAGGATGAGAATCCGCATCCTAGGAAGCGACCGGTTAAGACCGAGAAGCAATTCGAGAAGAAGGGCTTGCAGGTCCAATCTAATCTCAGCCGCCTAGTTTCATCTAATTTATTTGAAGACGTTGAAACTACACAGCACAAGCCTGGCCTCCCAGAACTTCCAGGGTCTCGACGACAAGAAACAATGTCGAAGTTCATTGCGTCATTACCACAAACCCAAAAGAAGTCTGCGATGGAGGACAAGAAGACTCTGGACGAAGCATGCAAGATGTTCAAAAAGGGTACCTTGAAGAAAAATGAGAATGACGGCTCATTCAATTTAAGCGGCTTACGTGTCAGCTTAAAGCCTCACCAGGTGCGCTGAAGGACTACCCCTCTCATCATATTACAAGTTTAATCTTCGCGATAGGTCATTGGTGCTGGTTGGATGCGTCGGAGGGAACTTGAAGACATCGACACTCCCGGGTTAGTGACCAAACTTAGACCAGGACAGTTAACCGCTGAGCGTTTGCTAACTTCTCTTCAGAGGCATTTTGGCAGATGCAATGGGATTTGGCAGTGAGTGAACACTATTCTGCTTTTGGTCAATCCGGTTAACAAAGCTAGAAACGATTATGTCACTCTCCAACATATTGGATAGCAAAAGCTACAGGGGTCCTAGAAGCACGACGTTGATTGTGGCACCTGTAGCTTTGGCCTTGCAATGGTAAGTAAGATCGTGCTAAGAGATCTCCTTAGCTTTCGCTTTTTAAAGAGCGTTAGCTGACATCTCCATTCAACTTTAAGGTACGCCGAAATTCTAAAGCATTGTGTGCCAGAGAAAATTGGGCGTGTCTTGAAGTACTTCGGCACGAGCAGAATCTTGTCGACTGATCCCAGCATTCTGCTAGACTTTGACGTTGTCATTACGACGTATCCAGAAGTTCGGAAGTCGTATCCAAAAGGCGAAGTTCCACCTAACTTGCAGACAAGCCTTGAGAAGGATGAATGGTGGCGGGGGTTTTATGAAGAGGAAGCTGGCCTTCTTCACAAAATCGACTTTCACAGGATAATGTAAGTTTAACCCTGTCATAGCTGTGTGCGACTGCTTACGGAACGTAGCATCGACGAGTGCCAATTGATAAAGAACCATGAGTCTATCACCTCTATGGCCGTAAGAGCTTTGCGCGGGCGTCATCGCTGGGCGCTCTCAGGAACGCCTATCGCCAACAACATCCTCGAGCTTTACCCTCTGTTCCGGTTCTTGGGTGTTGATTATACTGGTACATTCAACACGTTTCGAAAGAACTATTTTGGCGTCTCAAAGCAGCCAACAACGCAAGCAATCGACAGGCTGCAAGTTCTGCTGAGCAAATACATGCTACGACGAACATTGAAGGATGAGTTGTTCGGATTCCCGCTACTCAAACTGCCGGAGTCACGCGTCAAAACTGTTTATATTCAGTTCAATCCTCTTGAGAGAGCATTATACGATATAGTCCTACAGAGAATGGTCGAAGGAATCAATAAGATGTCAACGAACGGCGATATCAGAAAACGTCGATCGAACATGTTGACGCAGCAGCTTCGGCTCCGCATGATGACCAGCCACGTCTTTCTTATCCAAGAGACGCTGGAAGACTCACTTCTGGAAGCTGAGGATTTTGAAAAGATTCGAGTTCTTACACAACTTAAAGCCAATGTAGTCAACTACCCGAATCAAGTTCAAAAGCTGAGAAAGCTCCTGGCAGAATACAACCCAAACCAGCAAACTGGACTTGGTGGCCACCATGGTGTCAGATCTCCTGAATCCGACCCGCTCTTAACTGGCCTGTGCAACGGACAGGCTTGGAAGCATGCTCAGACTCAAATGCAATGTTTCAAGTGTGGATCCAAGCCAGTTAGACCGTGGATTACTTCTTGTTATCATATTTACTGCGAGTCATGCCTAAAAGAAGTGCAAATATCCGCGGCACAGACGGGACTTGGTGATATGGCATCATGTCTGGCCTGCGGAGCAAAGTGGACAGACGCTCATGAGATTGAATCTGCCACTTTCGAAGCACCTCAAGGCCAAGAATACAATTACCGTACCCGGGGTTCAGACGGCGACGAGCCAGACATCAATCAACACCCTTACAAACGCCGAGGAAAGAAGAAGAAGAACGACGAAGATTGGATTGCTACAAGTGATGGTATTTTGCCGTCACCGAAGACGGTTGCGCTGAAAGCGCAAGTCTTGAATTGGATCCAGGAAGACAATTCGGTTAAGATTATTGTGTTCACGCAGTTCATTGACATGTAAGACGGGCTTTATCGAACTTGATGCTGAATTGGGCTCACCCTTCGCTAGGATACGCATCGTGGTCAAGCTATGCCAAGAAGAAGAAGGATGGCCATGCGTCACGTATCACGGAGGCAAGACCCAAGAGCAGAGAGCCGGGGCTCTCGAACGTTTCTCTACTGATCCGGGAGTTCGAATCCTCGTAGCTTCCTTAAAGGCCGGCGGAATCGGCCTCAACCTTACAGCAGCTTCTCGAGTAATTATACTTGAACCTTGGTTCAATGACACGGTGGACCATCAGGGTATGAAATGCTATTTCGGCGTTACAATGGCGAACTTGGCTGACACTGGACAGCATATTCTAGAATCTACAGAATTGGCCAGAACCGCGAAACACGGTTGGTGCGCTTCATCGTGGCGAATACGGTGGACGAAAAGTTGATGCAGATGCAAGAGCGCAAGCGCAAGACGATCGAAATTGTCATCGATGGTAAAAGAAAAGAGCTGACTGACGAAGAGCTCATGGGCTTGTTCGGAGATGCAGAGAAAGACGAACAAGGAAATACGTTCATTCACGTCGAGAAAAGAGATGTAAGGCTCAATCCTTGCGAGGATAGGAGTTTCGGAACATTCCATAATGAGATTTGAGTTTGAAACATAATCGATCGGAACAAGAATGCACTGGAGAAGAAAGATGAAGGTCTGAACATGATCGGGAAGGAATTACCAAAAGTAGAGCAGAATGTGGTAGACTGAAGTCTAAATAAAAGTATAATAGAATACATATGAGATGGTCGCATTCATATGGCTGGAAGTACACTAAGACACAAGCCAGAACTCAAGCCACCGACCAGAGCGGAGGGGCCGGAATTACACCAAGAGCGTGGGGGAAAGTAGGCCAAGGGAGCGTCAAAGAATGATAGCGGCATACATAATTCCCTTAAATCGTCTTGCAAATCAGTCTTTTTGATGGTTCAGGGAGTGAATGCGAACTAATTTCCTGTAGCAAGGCTGATGATAAGGCTGAAGTTGACGGGAGTGAACTATTACAAAACAGGTTAGGACCCTGGCCTTACTCATCTTCGACGAAACTCTCGAAAGATCGCGGGGTCTGCAACAGACGCTTGACTGAAAGTCTTCGATGCAACATTCTCTTGTGGATAAGAGATAGAATGCCTCCTCGCGATCGACACTAAAACGTTTTCCTATGTCTGACGTTGCAAAATGTTATCCAACCGCTCCTCGCAAACCTGACTGCATATCTTAGTCCCGCGGAGAAAGCTTTCTGAGCGCAAAAGCCTCAAATGGATGTCCCACAATCGCCGGAAGAGGCGGAAATCAAACAAGAAGGATCGGCTTCAAAGCCCAAGCAGCGCAGTCGTATTAGGAAGACGCCTGGCGAAGGAAGTGATGAAACATCCAAAAGACGAATTGTTGTGTCCAGCGCTTGTGTAGGTACGTTAGGCTCGATGATTGCCAGCATATACGCAGTTTTGACGCTCTTTTTTCAGCCTGTAGGAAGCGCAAATCGAAATGCGATGGTGCACCTAACGGATGTGCTGCATGCAAGAACGTATATTTCACACCTTGCGTATATGAACCCGGATCCGATCACAGACGAAAGGGAGTCTACAAGACGGACACTGACCACAACCTCAAGACTCGCAACTCGACGTTAGAGGTCATCATTCAGGCAATACTTAATCTCCCAGAGGAGGAGGTACCGGAATTGGTACGCCAAATCAGAACTTGCGAGAGTCTCGACAGTGTGGCAGAAGACCTTCTTGCCAAAGAGGCTGGCTTAGAACGGGAAGATGAAAATCTCGAAGTCGACGTTTCCAATGTAGGAGGAGGGCCGACATTTGAGGGGCAATTGTCAGGAAGCTTGGGCGAACTTCGTCTGGAAGATGGATCCACGCGATACATAGGCGGCACTTCGAATCTTCTTTTCCTTGGAAATGGCGATGAAGACAGATCGACGCTCACCGCTCAGACCACTGAGCTGTACTCAGACCAAAAGTTCACTGAAGTTTCGTGGACGGATGTAACCAATGATGAACAGACTCACAATGCCGTGATCTCTTGGACGAATGTTACCGACAACGCTGATCTTATTCAACACCTCCTCCGTCTTTACTTCACGTACCACTACGCGTATTTTACGACTTTGTCTAAGAAAAGCTTCTTCAAAGATTTCTTACGAGGAAGACAGCAACAACCGTCTCGCGCATGTAGTTCTTTGTTGGTTAACGCCATGCTAGCGCTTGGATGTCACTTCACCGCCTGGCCAGGCGCTCGAGCGGACCCCGATGACTCTGCAACTGCTGGCGATCACTTCTTCCAGGTGCGTCGAGTCGTTTAACTTGGACCAAGGACCCTGTCACTGACTTTTAACAGGAAGCGAAGAGACTCATCATGGCAAATGATGAGCACGAGAAGCCAAGATTGACGACGGTCCAGGCGCTTGCGCTCATGTCTGTGAGAGAGGCTGGGTGCGGTCGAGAAGCAAAAGGATGGGTCTACAGCGGCATGAGCTTTCGTATGGCCTGTGATCTTGGTCTAAATCTTGACGCAGGGACATTGCCTGGTTCTCGAGACTCTCAGCTCAACGAAGATGAAGTGGATTGCAGACGTATAACGTTCTGGGGGGTCTTTCAATTCGACAAGTGCTGGTCAAACTACCTTGGGCGCATGCCGCAACTGCCTCCGTCTATCGTTGCCATTCCGAAGTTCGACGTCTTTCCTGGAGAAGAGTCCGAGATCTGGGCTGCCTATACTGACTTTGGTTTCAATCAGTCGCACGCACAGCCATCACGAACTCGAACCATTGCGCTCCAGATGACAACACTCTGCGCAATATCATCGGATTTACTAACTTACTTTTACAATCCCATTGAAATCGACAAGGCCAAAAACAAACAGGCAGAGCTTAAAAAGCTGAGCGACATCCACCAGCGGCTAGAGTCGTGGCGTCGCGATCTGCCGGTTGAGCTTGAAATACGAGAATCCTCGCTGCCTCATTTACTTCTCATGCATATGTTCTTTCAGCTGTTGTATATTCACACATTTCGACCTTTCCTCAAGTACAGCCGCGAGTCCTCGCCTTTACCCCCAAACGTATCTCCAAGACGACTGTGTACGCAGGCTGCGGCTTCGATCTCAAAGCTCATACGGCTCTACAAACGGTCTCACGGATTACGGCAAATCTGCAATATTGCTGTCTACATCACTCACTCCGCTTGTACAATACACCTGTTGAATTTACCTGATAAGAACGCGAAGAGGGACATTGTTCACGGGGTTAAGCACCTGGAAGAAATCGCGGAGAGCTGGTTATGCGCCAGGAGATCCTTGTCGATCCTGGGTATGCTGTCGCAAAAATGGAAAGTGGAACTTCCAGACGAGGCTACTAGTGTTTTCGCCAGATCTCGTGAGAAGTTTGGCGTATGGAACGGAGAGACGCACGTCAAGGAGAAGCACACTCCGTCACCACGACCAAGTATCACAAACGCGCTCTACGCAAATCAAGATGGCCAGTTGATGATGAGTAGTACATCCGGCCCAGATATGCGGAGCATGGTCCCCAGCATCTCATCTATACCGCCACATTCTGGTGTAGAGCTGCAACAACCTCGGCTGCCACCTCAAAGTTCATCGGCAGCAACACCTCCTCCGGCGGCAACCTGGAGTCCATATGACTCCAACATCACGCAGGCTGGAGCTTCACCATCGGGACTGTTCGGTGGTGTCGATCAGTTGCTTCGTGATAGCCAGGACTGGTGGTTAAGAGATCAGTCGCAGTTGGCTATGGGTTTCGAGCAATGGCCCATAACTGAAAGCGAAATTAGCTCGTGGATGGCTGCTACCTCTACGAATCCGGCCACCGCCGGTTCGACCTTTGTTACGAATAATGGCCTTGATGGCATTAACGGATTCTCAGCTCTGAATTCATATCCAGAGCATGAATGGTACTTATAAGGAATGAATGAATGACGAAACGGCACTCGGCAGGATATGTGGGCGGTTCCATCGAAATTGAATGATAGCATATAGATGTACGAATTGATATGATTGAAGCGGAACTCACGTTTCATAGTCCAGTGTATACCATTTCATCTTTTCTATATCGTTCCTGGCGTGCAGTTACTGTACTTAGGTCAACCTTATGATACGGTAGACACGTGCTTGACGCGTGCCGTTAGACGCCACCTCGACCTCATTACTCGAACAGCGCACGACATACCAATTTACAGGTAGCACAGAACAGTGCGTAGTCTTTTGCGCACAGCATAGCAATGGGCACATGAATAAGGACACCTTGGCCTACCTGTCATTCTCGATCTCTTCCGTCAAGTCGCATCGAAGCTCGAACGGAGCTTCTACCGCCAAACACAAATGCCCTCTCTGAAACGGTAGCATTCGTCCTCAACTGCTAGCAGATGAACATGGACCAGGTCTATCTTCGAATTTGGCCAGTAATTCTGGCCCTGATCCAAGTTGTTGTGGCCATTCAAGATCCCCTCACAGACAAGGCAAGATATGCCGGCGCTTGTCCTGACTACAAAGTGTATTCGCGACATCCTCAGTACGTCCTTCTACCTCTTGTCTGACAGCGTCTATGGATGAACAATCGCTGACGAATTGTATTAAAAGTGCGCCATATGGTGATGGCCCAATGCGGTTGCCCTTTCAACGACCATCCCAACATTGCCGAACCTTCGAGTCCGATCTCGTTGAGAAGGTCATTGCAGATATGACTGAACGCCTTACGGACAAAGACCTTGCGCGTCTATTCGAGAATGCCTTTCCCAATACACTAGACACTACGGTACGGTGGCATAGCACCGAAAAGAGCCACGCCATTCTTTCCGCCAAGTCCAGAGACGCCGGTAAGTGGGTAGGACCTCAGAGTTTCATAGTCACAGGAGATATCAACGCTGAGTGGCTACGTGACTCGACAAACCAGCTTGCGCAGTACCAGACCCTTGCGAAAAAAGACAAGCGCATAGAGAACTTGATACTGGGTGCCATCAACACTCAAGCGGAATTTGTAATCGAGTCCCCATATTGCAACGCATTCCAACCCCCTTCGCCAAGTGGGTTAGGGCCAACTAGCAACGGGCAATCTGATGTCGTCCATCCGATTTACGAGCCGACTTTCGTTTTTGAATGCAAGTACGAGCTTGACTCGCTTGCGGCGTTCCTTTCCCTTTCCAATCAGTTTTACAACCACACCGGCTCCACCGAATTCCTCACTGAACGATGGATTCTTGCGATATCGACGATTTTAGGGGTACTTGATGAACAGGCCTGGCCCACGTTCGACGATAGGGATCACTTCAAACGAAACGAGTATACTTTCCAACGACAAACTTCTACCGGCACCGAAACTCTCAACCTGGGCGGAATTGGCAACCCTTTAAATGCAGGAACCGGCCTTATCAGGTCGGCATTCCGTCCCAGCGATGACGCCACGATCCTGGGCTTCTTCATTCCAGCCAACGCCATGATGGCGGTAGAGCTGCGACGCACTGCGCAGATGCTGAGCGCACTAGGCCGGTCGAAGGACGCGGATATGCTGCTCGATCGCAGCAAGACCATCGAAAAGGGCATCTGGGAGCACGGCGTGGTGACACACAAGAAGTGGGGAAAGGTTTTCGCTTACGAGGTCGATGGATATGGCTCGCAGATCTTGATGGATGATGCCAATCTGCCGTCGCTCCTGGCGCTGCCGCTACTGGGCTTCGTCTCCGCAAACGATGAAACCTACCTCAACACGCGCAACATGATCCTGTCGAAGTCTGGAAACCCTTACTACCTCTCTGGCCGTTTCTTCCGCGGAATAGGTGGTCCGCACATCGGCGTTCAGCATGCTTGGCCTATGTCTCTACTCGTGCAAGCAATGACTTCGGATGACGACGAAGAGATTACGGAATGTCTTGATTGGGTGAAGAATGCGAGTGTTTTGGGACTCATCAACGAGAGTGTTAACGTTGATGTGAGGAAGGACGTAACAAGGAGTTGGTTTGCGTGGGCCAATTCTGTGTTTGCGCAGACGATATTACACCTCGCGAAGAGGAAGCCCCATCTTCTTTTTGGACATGGAGCAGAACCGTATGATATACAAAGCGTATGATGGGTTGGAAGTAGGTTCTTCTCGATTGCAATGGTAATTGTTATGTGCTAAGAGTTTGAATGTAGCATCAAGTTACATATGCACTCAGAAGTTTTTGTTTTACATGTATCTGGGTAATTCGAGTGCTTTATTGAACGTGATGGGTGTGTATAACCGTCGCCATCGTCTTGTAACTAGTTGGCTGATGCTCTATCCAGGCTTCTCTCATCCATTTCACAGCAGTATTCGGAAGGCGTATCGTGCGGCTTGCGTCGGCGTCCACGTTTTCTCTCCATCACCAGTCATCTTCATCTTATCTTCACATAAGGTCAGAAACTCAAACAAAGCAAACTCGCCTCACCCCTTCATCCGTCACGAAACCTCCAAGTTCACTCAGAACGTCTGATGGCAGAAACCCTCGGAGAAATCACAGCAATAGGCCAAGCCGTTAAGGTGTTCCACAATAAAGCGCTACTAAAATCCCTCAGTCTCCAAAATACAAAACTCCAGAACGCCAAGTTCGTTGATTGTGAGTTATCTGAAGCAATTCTTCGTGATTGCAGTTTGGTGGATTGCAGAATCGTTGATTCGGAGCTACGAAGGTGCAAAGAAGTGGAGAATTGCGCCATCAACCGGTCGAAAATTGAAGACTGCAAGCTTTCTAACTGTGTTGTCAACGATGCCAAGGAGATTACCGGCGGAGAATTGGAGCATTGCCAAATTTATGATAGCGACAATATTAACGGCTCTGAAGTCAACTACTGCGGAGTTGAAGAATCCACTTTGACGCAAGTTACATTGGCTGAGTCACATCTAAAGCAGTGCAAGATGAAGTCTTGCAAATTCCCTGTGCCTTGCACTGGGCAAGGTTGCACAGTTGAACAACCTCCGGAATCACCGTGGTCGACGATCCCCAGGACACGGCAAAGAGGCAAAGGACGTCGTAATCCAAGGCGGAATCAAATTTCAGGGCCAAATGGGGCCAGAAAATGCCGCTCAAATTCACCAGAACCCGAATCCAGGTCTCAGACCCTTCAACCTGAACCTTCTTCGATCAACAATGCTTCGGAATCTTCTCGAGTTTGATCGGGTGATCCAACATAGCAGAGTTCAGGCTCCGTTAGCCAGTCGCGACCTACAATCCGATGTTAATACATCAATTCCAAGCATCAGTCCGAGGTCGATAAGATAGCTTAGGAGATTGCAGATAAATAAAGAGCGGTGGCCGTAAAGATGACAGATCTGGCAACTTGGCCTACGGAGGAGATTGAAGCAAGAGAAAGAAGTGAGAGACCAGGTTCTGAGCCGCTGCTAGGCCATGTGGAGGCAGCCTTACGATGATAAGACGAGAGGGAGCTAAGAAGGGAGATCTAGCTCTTAGAATCCATTTGCACATGGCTACGATCTTGATCAGATTGTATCTATTCCGACATTGATATCATAGCCTCGTCATGGGCATATCCTGCAGCTTTCATTTTACAGCATAAACAAGAAAATCTCTTTCTTCCTCTTCGGCCTTCCGTCGTCGTTGACTAGAGCCTCACCTTCTTCCTCTCCACTAAGCTCAAACCATTCTCTCTTTTTCCTCTCGTTCTCCTTGCCTAGTACGATCTTCAACGACCACGCCAGGATCCCCACAAGGAACATGAAGCCCGCACAGACCAAATTTCCTTTCAAATAATCAGGACCATCCTCCTCCGGATAGACCCTCGTGCCGACCAGTGGGCCGCACTGTCCAAGAAACTGTAGCAAGGCGACACCTGTGCCTCGCTTTGAGTCTGAATCCTGGTTGTTAATGGTCCATGTGATGATGAGGGTGACACAGCTGAAGAAGCCAATGCAGGCTGGGTAGATTGCAATGTAGCGGACTGCACTAGGGAGGGAGATTAGTGCTGCAACGAAGCTCAAGGCGTAGCCACCTGACGCAAGCATTGCGTGCAATATAATGTAGGAGGCACGTTTACGGTGCTTGTCGGATAGGCGGGCTGTTATGATGACGATAATGAATGAGAGGAGATACGGTGGTGCGGAGAGGGCTTGTGAGGCCAGTGAACTGAAACCGAGTTGGTGGATTATAGTTGGGAGGAAGACGGGCATGCTACTGAATGCGACGTTGCAGGAAAAGAACATGGCCTGTGGAGATATCAGTCGCGATTCTCTGGATTGAAATACCAATGGGAGACTTACGGCAGTGATGTAGCTTTTTGGATCCAGGAGAGCTTGAAGGACTTCGCGAAAGTGAACTGACTTCTTTGATCTGGCAACTTTCTCGCCAATTGTTCCGGCAGTGTCTTCGGCTTCTTTTTCACTTTGCAATCTCAGCACCGCAACCTCCCGTTCTCTCCGTCCGAGAAACCAAGCTGTATCTGGACCGTCTGGTAATGTAGTCCATACCCAAGCGGCAACAAGCACGCTCGGAAATCCTTCCACAAGAAAAAGAAGTCGCCATGGCGAGACAGGACTCCTGGTACCGAGCCACGTTATGACCCAGGCCAAGCTGCTTGCAAACGTCGTCGCAAGTGGTGCAGCACTGATGAACACTCCGACTCTTGACGCCAACTCTTCTCGTCTGTAAAAGAAGCTGAGATAAAACGGGACACCCGAGAATGCAGCCTCGCTTATTCCGAGCAGAGCCCTGAGGACTAGCAGTTGCCAAAACTTTGTTGTAAGAGACTGTGCCGAGGCGATTAAACCCCATGCTAGCACCGTCATAGAGAGGTATATATGTGCGGGTAGAGCGCGGAAGAGAAGAGCCATCCATTCGAATGCGATGTAGGTAATGTAGAAAGCTGTGAGTAGCCAGTCATACTGTCCAGGCGCGAGGGAGAGGTCTGTTTCGAGTCCAGCTATTCTGGCGTTGCCGACATCTACAATTATGACCAATTAGCACATTTAATCCTGGTAATTCAGATGCGGAAAGAATAATCGTACTCGACCGATCCAGGAAGCTTAGGAGGTAAAGAAACGCGATGAAGAGCACAACTCTCCTATCCAACCTTCTCCTCACTTTGCGTTCTTCTTCCGGTGAATATAATTGGTACTGTTTAGCTCCAAGTTCTTCGTCTTCATCGATGTCTCTGTTACTGTTGTTCCGCGCTCGATCGTGGTGGAATTGCCCATCCTTAAGCTCTTCCAGCTCCAACTCTTCCTCTTCCGCCGGATTCAACCGTGCGGTGCTGTTGCCCAGTCCTGAGGATGAAGGTGCCATTGAAGATGGCCAGCATACCGTAACTGGTAGCTCTAGCAACTTTTGACTCAGGGAGAAGAGAAAGTCATCGTCATCAGCGCTTCGAAACTGGGAATGCGATCATCCCGTGATCGGGTATCGCGCCGCCTCGGGGGCTTCTTTAGTGGCTTGTTCCCGCGCCGGTCGAAAGCTTGACTTGCGCCCAGCCACGACCGATATGGTTATGCAGGGCGTTGCGTTGAACATAAAATGTGGATATTAGACTAGTATCTTAACTTGCTGCTCTAGAACGTAGCAAATGGGAGGATTGGTAGACAAACGGCTGCCGAAAACTTTGAATTCAAATCTAAAATATCAATCTACGCGATCAAACATAGTATTACAACGAATCAGAAATCAAAGCAAAGCCAAATACCGCATCTCGAAGCTAAATATCATCCCTAGTTCCCCTTTGCCTTCCCCTTCCCTTTGCCGTCTGCAGGAGACAAGGAGGGGAACTCCTCCTGCTGTTCCTCCCTTCGACTCTCTTCCTCAGCAAGACTTAGCTGCATCGCAAAGTCCAGATCCGCTAGTTCCTGCTGCTTATTCGCACTGTCGCTACTTTCCGCAACCGAAGCGAGCGGTGGACTGCGACTTGAATTAGAGGGCGGGGATCTACGACTACGTCTGGTGTATTTGATAGGAATGTCGTGAGCACGTTGTTCCGGTGAAGAAAGCAACGACAAGTCCTGGGGCGTGTCCTGGCGACTCTGCTCTAGGCTGCGTGCAATGGCTTCGGCGATATCGGCGTCAAGCTGTTCCGCACTCTTCTGCTGTGACGATTCTGCGGGCGTCGAGACGCCGCTTGACCAGTCACTGCTGCTCAGAGCGGGAGTACCGACAGCTGGAGTACCGATGGCTGGAGTCCCTTGTTGACTACGGCGTCGCTCTTCATCAGCAGCGAGACTCTCCTCCGACAGCATCGTCGCGTAAGCTACGGCTTCGTCCTCGCTATTAAGCATCCCAACTCCAAAACGGCCAGCGAGGCGTTCCTTCTCACGGTGCTTGCTCTCGTTCTCGTGTTGCACCTCTCGCTGTTCGCTTTCTATGTAGTTTTTGAAGTTGGCATTGCGGACTGTGCCGGCGAAACGTTCGCCTCCGTGTTGGTTGCTGCCGCGTTCGGAACGGCGCATTCGACGCTTGTTACCTTTGATTGGGTCTATGGCGGAAGAAGAATAGCTCCAGTAGCGCAAATGTGTGCCGAGAGAAACCATTCCGCGTAGCATCGTAGGATCTGGGTCCAAACAGATAGCGCCAGCCGCAAAGAGGTTGATGCCGACACCATGAGCGGATGCCTGTGCTTGAACGAGTCTCCGGCGTGCTCTGGACGAGAAACGCGAGTTCAAAGTCCGAATCGGCTCGGCGGTAGATGCAAGAATGTCCCAGGCTTGAACAAGTCCGTCATTGCCACCGTGAACGAGCTGAAGTGCGGTAATCGCCAAGCATGATATTTCCGGAGAGTCGGTGTGGATGATTCGACTTGGGTCGATGGTGTGGACTATGTCAGTAGCCTTCGACACTTGGGCTCTTACGTTCCAAACGAAAATGCTTCCGGTTTTGGTGCCCGTGGCGACAAATCGAGCGCGTTGTCCAGGAAGATCGGAAGGCCTCTGATACTCTCCACCCACTGGAGAACCGTCTGATGAAGTCTCAGATTGAACTGCCATTCCAAACGCCGGGTCTTCTGATATGAGCAGATTCGCATACATGGACTGATCGAGTGTTGTGGTAACGATTTGGACATTCTTGGAGGAACCAAAGTTCAACTTCGAGATTCGCCATTCTTCGACAAGTGGAGCTCGCTCAGGGGATGGTTCCGTACTGTTGTGTGGAAAAGGCCTAGCATTGCGTCCACGCGATTCATCGCCTTCATCAATAGTTGATGTTGGCTCGCCGAACAACGAGTCTTGAGCTCCACGAGGGCTAAGCTGAGGTCGGATTGTGATGATTGAGTCCGCCATCCGAGGAGAGAAGAGTTCGTCTTCAACTTTAGTACGTGTGTACTGCTTGATGGATGCCGTGGACTCCTCTTCCAAGCCGCATTGAAAGACAATCATTGCTTCGCCAGCAAAATTCTGATCATCTCCCGCGAAGTCAACCTGCAGCTGGCGCCGCATATCCCAGCCTTCACATACCTTGCGGAAGTATTTCGGCGGGTACCGTAGAAACGTCTCGATTTCGTGAGTTTCGGCCACGATCTGCTCTTTACTGAGACACATGCCGTTCCAGGACGAACGTGGAGAATAGCTGCCATCAATGTTCATCTCACCATACGGGTCTGGTTTTGCCACACGCCTACTAGGTTCAACAAGAGCCCAAGCTATGGTTCGACCGGTAGCACAAGCGAATCGTTCGGACTGCTCGTCTGACAGTTTTGTTCCTCCCCGGAGATCGTCCTGTTGGCGCTTAGGGAATTTGGTTAAGTAGAAAACTTCCCCAAGAGCATTCAATGCGACTGCCCAGATACGGTTCTGCGCATGACGGTTAAGAGAGTAGTTGTCATCGACCGATAGCGCGATGATGGGGACCCCGGGACTCAAAACCCACGATGCTGTAAGCTCACCACTCCTGTAACGATATCCTCTTATGTCATTGGATCCCAAGCTGTATGCAGATACGACGCCCGAATGCCATCCGACCAGAATTCCAATCAGCCCTTCAGAGAGGGATGGAAGAGTCCCGGACTTTGCCATCCAAACAGCAGAAACACCGTCCTTTCTAGCACTCAAACTTGGGAGTCCGTCTTCAGCATTGGAAAGGCTTAACCACCTATGCAAAAAGTTTCCTCGTTGCTCTTCAATATGCCGAAAATACACACCTCCACCTGGAGAGCCCACGCCAACTACCACACCGTAAGGTTGACTTACATCCATGACATTGGGATTCCCAATAATGTCGCCGGATCCGAGGCCCCACATGGCGTTTCCAGTGAACCTGTCATCTTCTCGAAATTGACCGAAGAATTCTGGGCCAGCCAAACCCCAATTTTCGATCTTTGAAGAAAAAGGATCACTAATGGTAGCCATGCCGACATCGTCCGCACCGTGTATGAATCGAGGCAGAGCTTTGGTTGGACCAGAACCCCAAGTGGCATGAATATGATTGACTGTGGTCAAAAGCTGAGAATTGTACATGACCGTAGCTTTCACCTCGAGAGAGGGATTCGGATTGTGCTTCCAAGAGTGTGGAGCAACTACCATAGGTCTGCCTCTTGCGAGTGACCGAAGCAGCCGAGTGCGTACAATGTACTCGCTTCTCCATGTGGCCAACGTCGTTAGCCGAGTGAAAATACGCTTGTCTGAGGAGACGGCTTGAGTTTCAACTGTATCTACGGTTGTTCCGATACGCCTTGCTGAGGTTGAACCAGGAAAGAAGCGAGCAAATGCAGCTCGCCACGCGTGCTGGGTAGTAACAAGCTCATGGAAGCGGCGCGAGACAAGAGAAACGGCAGATAGGTCCGTAGCAGAAAGGTGAGAGAGGGTGTGAGTCAAAATCTCTGTTGGAGAGAATGGTTACGTTAGCCCAAGAATACCGGCAGGTCACCACGAAGGAAGTGAACATACCATTCGGTAGATTCGCGATAGGAGAAACGCTTCCGCCTTTACTGGATGAGCGGACCACCCTAAACAGCAGCCCATCTGATGCAGCTTTGGAACTTGACGTCGTTCTCTCATAATCAGGGGCTAGATCGCCCTGAACTACCGAAGACTGCCTCAACTTGGAAGATTCATCGCGAGATTGTCCTGTTCCAGATCCGCCATCAGTGGATGCCAAATCATCCCAACTCTCTGGGATATTATGTATTTCCTCCGACTGTCCCTGTGAAAGGGAGCCTGGCGAGGATGGAAGGCCATGGTGAAGGATTCCATATTGGGTTGACGCTGTATTTTCGTTCGCGGTGGATACTAAGTGAGAAGGCTTTCTAGAAGACTCAGGAGACAATGATCGCATATAACTCTTGTGGAACGCGTGAGAAAAATGTATTGAACTGATCCCTTAGCCTTGGGTCAGTCTCTAAGTCGTTGGCGGTCGCTATCGTGCCGATTTATTCGTTGTTTATTGAAGTATCAAAGGACCGCGATGCGACATGGAAGACCAGGAGAATGATCACGTGATACAACCACCACGACGATTCGTCGGCATATGAAGTCCATGAACAAGTAGCTGAGACGACACCAGAAGCTAATACTCATATGGATACTTTGCAAGAGCATGATACATTTCTTGGTTGACTACCTTTGTGGGGATCATGGTCTACGATCCACTTCAAATGAGTTGGAGCAGTCCAATTCATGATAATGAACATCCATCAAAATACATAAGTATGCCTAACGTGCAGTCTCCAGTAGTGACCGCAAGTGTGTTGCCAAAAACGCCTGTGCCGTGATTCCCATACCGAGAAGGCTGTACAAAGTACCTCTACCGGGAAAATGTGGTCGAATCTTCGAATAGATGGCCAGGGCCGAACTTGCTAAATTGACCTACATAATCATCTCAGAGTCTGCTGGCCGATCGTCAGATCCATTGGTCAGATGCTCAAGCGTGTGCCGTCGATTTGGTGGACTGCGAGATTGAGCGGTTGGATCCCAGTACTCGCTCTTTACCGGCGATACATCCACTTGCATCCTTTCGGCATCCTGATTCAAACGAGGAATACTTGGCGGAATACCATTAGATGGAATCGCTTCTAGCCCAGAGGATTCAGAAGAGCGGCCGATGGTGGTTTGACCGTTCGGAAGTTTGCTCGCAGTAGCGGCTTTTGCAGCAGTGTCACGCTTGGACTTTTCTTCAGACCACTTCTTGTAGGTTGTTGTACGCGGTACTACATCGCTGAGAAACTCAAGATTATCCAAACGAGCAACGGCATTTGCTGAATCATGGTCAGACATCTTTCAGCGAGTAACAGAGGGTACATCTCACTTACCGACGTCGTTGTATTGCACATTCCGTCTTGGCTTCTTCTCCGCCTTGATAATCTCGTGTGTCCTCTCGACGAGATGCTGAACAAACATCTCGGTGGCCACAGCAATGACAAAGGCTGCATTGTTAGAGCAGTTTGGAATGTCATCATCGGCGTTGATAATCTTTCGTATTCGTGCCACTGATGACGTTAGCGGAAAGCTTTTGTGAAGAATTGAATCAATATATATGCAAAACAAGAAGCAGGATGTAACTTATGCGACTGCTGTGGATAAGCGGAAGGAGAATGGCGACGCAATGGTAGTTATATGACCGCAAGCGTTTGTGGCCTTTAGGAGGCAAAGCAACAGGACGACAAAGTTTACTCCCAGATTATGCATGAAACCATTAAGGTCAAATGTACTTACAGGGTAATGAAACAGTACCAGTGTACTCTTTTGGAGGGTTAATCGGAGTGGTATTGTAAGGCATCGTCAGATCGCAAAGACAGTAGAGCTGAGGTTCAGCGTAGAACAGACGTTGTGAATCGCTCTCAGTAATGGTGCCTTCTTGAAAATAACTATGAGAAAGATTTCAGCATGTTCAAGGTGAAAATCAAGTCAAGTTGTGTTTAGTTGCGGAAGTTGCAGGAAGGTCTAGTTTGCAAGGCACTTTAACACGGTTCACGCGCCTCTCCGCGAAATCACGTAGTGGAGCACAGAGTTTTGGAGGACATTACTCTAAGGATCTGACTGCAGTGTGTTATGCACCATCGCGTCCAGTCACCAACCTAATGTAAGGCAACAGATACTCCGTTCGTAAAGCTTGCAAACACCAGCTTCCCATATCTCAGCATTATACACGATGCGATGAATTCCGGATCAACGGCCCCCTCCGCAGAGCAACGCAAGCCTTCGTCATCATCCATATTGTCATTCACCCGTCGCTGGTCCGCTCGATCTTCGGAGCCCGACGACCAACCCGATGGCCTCCCTTTGAATGCGGACACCACCATCGAGGAGGAGATTGATGTGATTAAGCGCTATGAAGACTTCACAACCATAGATTGGGTTCAAGATGCCGCTCGCGCCCAACTGCGACGAAAAGCCCGTCGTCAAGAGAAAGCTGGAGTCTTCGAACGCTATGGTCGTTATGGCTGGAGAAGACGGCTTTGGGATTCGTATGAAGCCGGACAAGCTTGGCTTGTCGTCACTCTCGTCGGCGCTGCAATCGGGCTGAATTCTGCATTCTTAAACATTGCCACGGAATGGTTAAGCGATATCAAGCTTGGCTACTGCACAACTGCCTTCTATCTCAACGAACAGTTTTGCTGCTGGGGTGCTGAAGGAGGTTGCGCTGAGTTTAAGAGATGGACAGGATTTGGGCCACTCAACTACATCTTCTATATCGTCTTTGCGGCGTTGTTTGCGTTTACATCTGCAAGACTGGTCAAGAGCTTCGCACCCTATGCTGCTGGAAGTGGCATTTCGGAGATCAAATGCATCATAGCAGGCTTTGTGATGAAGGGATTTCTAGGTTTCTGGACCTTGTTGATAAAGAGCTTGGGACTTCCACTTGCTATCGCGTCTGGACTATCTGTTGGCAAGGAAGGACCTAGTGTCCACTTTGCCGTCTGCACTGGAAACGTCATATCAAGGATGTTCGAAAAGTACAAACGGAACGCATCAAAAACGCGGGAAATTCTGAGCGCGTCAGCAGCAGCAGGAGTCGCCGTTGCATTCGGAAGTCCAATTGGAGGAGTGCTGTTCTCACTGGAAGAGATGTCGAACTACTTTCCTCTCAAGACAATGTGGCGAAGTTATTTCTGTGCCCTTGTTGCAACAGCCGTACTCGCAGGCATGAATCCCTTCCGAACGGGACAACTCGTCATGTTCCAAGTCACATACGACCGTTCATGGCATTTCTTCGAAATCATATTCTACATCCTAATCGGCATCTTCGGCGGCCTCTACGGAGCGTTTGTTATGAAGTGGAACTTGAGGTATGCATCGTTTCGCAAGAAGTACCTCTCCAAATATCCTATCACGGAAGCAGTGGTGCTGGCTATTGCGACAGGCATCATCTGCTACCCGAACATGTTCTTACGTATCGACATGACTGAAAGTATGGAAATTCTCTTCCGCGAATGCGAAGGTGGTCATGATTATGATCACCTTTGTGATGCAGCCAACCGATGGCAGCTAGTTTTGTCACTTTTGTTAGCAACAGTCATCCGCACCCTACTTATCATCATTTCCTATGGCTGCAAAGTTCCAGCCGGGATCTTTGTCCCATCGATGGCTGTCGGAGCTTCATTTGGTCGCATGATTGGAATCATGGTGCAAGCACTTTATGAAGCGTATCCGCAATCTAGATTTTTTGCTGGATGTGCTCCCGACGTTCCGTGCATCACGCCTGGTACCTACGCTTTTCTAGGCGCCGGTGCTGCGCTGAGTGGGATTATGCATATCACGGTTTCTGTCGTTGTCATTATGTTTGAGCTGACAGGAGCCCTGACATACATTCTTCCCACTATGATTGTAGTCGGCGTTACCAAAGCGGTCAGCGAGCGGTTCGGCAAAGGTGGTATTGCCGATCGAATGATTTGGTTCAATGGATTTCCTTTTCTCGACAACAAAGAAGAACATTCATTCGGTGTCCCTGTCTCACAGGTCATGACGACAGAAGTTACAGCGTTACCTGCCGCTGGATTAAGCTTGGCCCAAGTGGAAGAAATGCTGGATGGCAACAAATATCAAGGCTACCCAATCGTGGAAGACACCAACTCAAAGACGCTCGTGGGGTATATTGGTCGGACTGAATTGCGATACGCCATAGACCGAGCGCGTCGAGAGAACCTAATAGCTCCCAATGCGCAATGCTACTTTACTCCTCCAACCACACGACATTCGACAACTCCATCAGCAATTATTCCCGCCGTCACTTTCGACACCATGGCTGCTACGGCAGGGCAAACGTCGGTCGACTTTAGCCGCTTCATAGACCCAACCCCACTTTCCGTTCATCCTCGTCTTCCGCTTGAGACGGTGATGGAACTCTTCAAGAAGATTGGCCCGCGCGTAATCCTGATAGACTACCGCGGTAAGCTCACCGGTCTAGTTACAGTCAAGGACTGTTTGAAGTATCAATTCAAGGTAGAGGCTCAAGAACATCCGAAAGACGACACCGGTGTGGAAGAGAGCGAGGAAAGATTGTGGGAACTCATGAGCAGAGTTGGATCTTGGTTTAGCAGTAAGGCTTCTCGAATTGGAAGAGGCGGACTTAGATTGGGAGATTCTCCCCGTCACTTCAGAGACCGCACTCCAAGTCGAGCCAGTCCAAGCAGAGGACAAAACATCTCTCAAGCCGATGGATCGCCTGATGCGGAGCTTGAGCTTGTGGACCGCCGCTGAATGCCTTTAGCCCTAGATCAACCCTTGTATGTAGATTAATTATTGTGACAGCATTTATCTTCCAGTTATCCTGTTTCTCTCTTCTCCAACCCTCGACGAAGGTTTCCTCCACTTCGCTTGGAGAACAATTCGATCCTGAATATGATTTCGCGAGAACTCAAGAGGATATGCAGCACTGTAGGAAGTCGGGGTTTATGGAATGTAACATGCCCAGCCTTTCTGAAACGTTTCTGACTTCATATGCATGAGATCTGTTGGCGTTTGAGAATTGCCAGAGATCGCTCGCGCTAATCAATTTCAGGCCATGGGGATAGGATCGAATTCTCTCTTCAACTCTTGCGCTCGACTTGTATTCTCGCCATAATGAGACTTTTGGTGTGCTTTATCAGGGTAAAGATTTCTTTGAGACCTCCTAGCGTCCTGAACGGCCTTTCTGGTTCACTCAATCGAAAATGCTCCATTTATCGTCTCTCTGCGGTCTCCCGAAAAACTGCATTGTTTGTTTTGCATGATTCGAGTGGCTTTGCTCCACTCTGAGACTTCATGGAATTGAGAACCTCGGAATGAACGACTGTAATGCACTCTACAATCGATACTCCGTCCAAGAAGCCCAGTGCCAAGCTTGTCTCGAAATGCTGAGGTCCAGACGCATTGGGTGTCGAGGTTGTCAATGCAACGTGATCCAAGACTCGGATGTGACACCATCTCAACCCAAAATGGACTTCGACTTTTCAACACCTCTGCTAATGATGCTCCGCTGATCGGATGCACCATTACCGTCAACATGCATTCCATGACAGCGAGCTTGGAGCTTCTCACGGAACACGGAAGATGGTGTTGATGCCGAACGCTTGGGCAAACAACCTCAGACCAACCCCTCTAGCAGCAGAAGTAGAGTTCTGCATGCAATATGAACGTGAAGCATGCCACTACTCTTGTCACACCACTCTCTATCGTTAGTCGAGGTCGAGTGAGCCCATTCAGGTTCTTTCCCTTCCTTTGAATTGTTGCTGGCTTCAACTTCAGTCAATACTTCTTTATTCACGTTTAATTCCTCGTACTGTCGAAGAGCCCAGGTGGCTTATAATCCTTTTCGCCATGACTTCTCGTTATTTTCTCTTTGTAGCGTCTTTGCTGAGTGTTGTGCTTGCGCAAACACAGCAAGCCCAGTTCAATCAGGTCATCAATTTGAACGGCGACGTACGTAACCTTTGGGCAAGTGCTGGCAGACTCTCTAATAGGACTGTCAGATGAACTTGAACTCGGTGACCTTTCCAGATGGTTCGAGAATAGAGACTTTCTCTCAATCACAGCGGCAGCTACTCGTCAACCAGAATCAATCACCCCTCCCTGGCAATCAAGTGACCGGCTCGACTGGCCAGCCATTCATTGCACTCAGCCAGAGTTCGATAGTAATCCAGACCAATGGCGCGACTGACCTAGTTGGTGGCCAAATCGAGCTTCCGATGAATCAACAGCAACTTCAGTCAATGGGCATCAACATGGCCAATACGTTCGTTGCGAAACTCTCCTCCGACAGAATGTCTTGGATGATCATGGAAACAATCAAGAGTGTTAATGGGTAAGTTCATAGGCACATTAGAGGCCTTCGACATACTAACTGTAATTGCAGAACTGATAGCACCGTTCGAATCCAGAAAATGAATATGATCGATGGGGAATATATTGCCCTTGGACGTCAAACGCAGGTCACTAGTCTTGCACTTACACAATTCAGCACCTCTATAACACAGGCTTTCAATATCACCGGCTCCGGGATCCAAGAGTCAGAGTACATTGATGGATTCCGAATGTCTGTTCGCTCAAGTAGCCCAATGATAATAACTGCAAATGTTGTCAACGGAATTGCTACAACTATGTTATCCGCCCTGTCACCTGGGACGAATAGCATCAATAACTTCCGATATCAAGTCCAAACCAATCTGGCCGGTGTTTTACCCGACATCAACCGTATGGTTGCAGTGGTCCAGCTTCCAATCAATCCTGTTCGTCTACAGTCGATTGCGACCCAGATGGGAGCCACAGCAAACTCGAACATTCGATTGAGTATTGCTCAGCGTGGCGTTCTGATTAATCCAGGTGGTGCTGTTGGAACCACAGGAACTACCCAAAAGCGCGAAGAATCGAACTCTAACTCCACTTCAAACGGCTCGAGCAGCTCTTCAAGAACAAGTGGGAGCTTCTCATCATCAAGCACAAGTTCTATATTCTCGTCTCAAACAACCTCCTTGAACAGCGGAAGTAGCACAACGAATGGTAATCCAGTTGCCTCTCAGCTATTACTCTCACCAACTTTCACTCCGATTGCTGCTAATGCCGTTCTTGACACGATGAATGGTCGGCTAGCAATCCCAGTAACCCAACTCGACGGCGACTTCATTATCACGGTACAAATGGCCAATGACGTAGGTAATACTGGCACGACCGGAACTACTGGTACGGGAGGTACGACAGCTGGGACAACTGGTACTACCGGCGGCACTGGTACCACCGGCACGAGCACTCTCCCCGGAGAAGAGCCTGCGGGTATCTCAGGAACCACGACACCAGGAACTGCTGGTACTGCTGGTACTGCCGGAACAGCGGGAATCGCTGGCGTCACTGGCTCCGACGGCATAACAGGCACAACAGGAACACTGGATACACTTGTCAAACGTCAGATCATCGCTCCTGGCGCGCTTGCCGGACTCGCCTCTTCTGCCGCACCTCAAGCTTCGTCCGTAGTACCTCAGGCTGCGTCTCCAGCTCCAGAAGCCGCGACCCCAGCAGCTTCGGCCGCTGCCACTGCTGCAGTTCCTCAGGCACCTGCTGCCGCTCCAGCTGCCGCCCCCGCCGCTGCTCCCGCCGCTCAACAGGGTCCGGCTACGGCAGGTGTCTCGGACAGCCAAGGCGGCGTCACAATCCCGATGGCTTGGGTTAACATGATGGCTGAGATTGCGACGCAGGGCCTGCCCGTCAACGTCGACCAGCTGATGAGTGAACTTTCGGCGCAAGTGCAGACTGCGGGCACTGCGACGACCCAGGTGGACGGTGGTGATGTTGCCGAGGGCCTTTTGGCTATGCGATGGGTTGCATGAAGGGTTACTCTGAAGTGAGCATGAGGCGCACGCTTGGGGAATCGAGTAGCGGCTTGGAAATGATATTCTCCTCGATTGGGGTGACGAGTGGAACAGCGCGTCAACGAAGAACGGCCTTCAGAAGTCCGGTGAACTGGAGTAGAGATTTGCCATATCAGCCAGTGTCAATTTACAGCAATTATCTAGCTTCCACATTGCTATTCATACGGTTTGCTGCCACTTCTCGATGTCGCATACTTTAGACCTGCCAGATAGTCGACTGTGCCGTCTGTGACTCCAGAAATCGCATTCTCCATGTACATATGACGTTCTGCTTTGACCACTTGCAGACCTAGTCCGCCTTCTCTCTTGTTAGTCCCTTCAACTCTCTTCCCGCAAAGAACGTCCTCATCAAGAGTACCGGGGTAGATCTCAGTCCGTTCTGGCATCTCTCTGTCATTGAAAGCAATACTGCTACCACAGTTGCTGCAAAAGCTACGGTATGCCTTTTCAGATGATTCATAAGACTTGAACGACGGGTTGCTTGCCAAAGGTGGAGAGATCCATTCGTTTGGGACGCCGACGTCTTGAGAAATAAGACTACCAGTAAACTTGCGACATTGAGTACACTGGCAAGTTGAGTTTTCCTTGTATTGTTAATTTCCGAGGCCTGCTGGATATCTTTGAAAAAGCCTATAACTTCTTGCCCGGGATGTTTTCTCCAAAGAACCATGACGGAGTCTTAGAGAACAGAGTCATTTCAGATACCTTGTATAGCACCTGTGACCACTGCTCCTCCGCTTCTTTTGTACTCTCAATTACATCAGTACCAGTATCGCTTTTGCGAATAGTTTCCGCTTTGGCTATCAAATCTGCCACAAACTGAGCACTCTCTTCCGAAGCAGGCGGATTATTGGAGAATGGTGCTCCAGGCCCATTCACGAAAAGCAAGTTTGGGAAATCCGAAATCGTAGCACCCAAATGTGTTTTAGGAGCTTGAGCCCAGTGGTCCTTCAGGCTCTTACCTCCACACCCTTTAAAATCAATGCGATTGAAGCTTCCATCAATGGTATCGAATCCTGTTGCGAATACAATCAAGTCCATTTGATGTATTTTGCCGTCAGCGGTTTCAATGCCATCAGATCTTATGCCGGCGATGGGTGTCTTCTTCAAGTCAACAGCAAAGACATTCTCCTGTTTGAAGCGGTCGTAATACTTGTCGTCTGTTAAGTGGCGACGAGCGAACCAGTCAGAGGATGTGAGTACCTCTGCGTTTTTCTCATCCTTGACAATTTCTTTGATCTTCTTGTGGATGAATTTGATAGCTTCTCTATTCGCAGCTTCGTCCGTAAGGAGGTCTGAGATCCTCGAAACAGGAATCGAAATCCACTCCTGTCCTCCCAGAGATCCTGGAAGATTATCTCGCGATCTTTCAGCGAAACCGAAAACGTCAGTCTAGCCGGTTCAGCAAAACCGAATGCCGTGGCTGATGTGAAAACTTGGTGCTAGATTTTGTCATATCGGTCATTGATCAGCTTCCGCTCCTCCGCAGGTACTTGTCGGTATGCCGCTGCAGTACGTACTGCGCGTGTCGAATGAAGTGCGTAAGTGACTGGGCCTTTGCACTCAGCGAACTCACTAGCTGCACACCAGAGGCCCCGCTGCCAATGACTGCAACTCGTTTGTTCTCGAATTCAATGTCCGGAGTCCAGGCTGAGCTATGGGTGATTCGCCCCTCAAAGGTGTTTAGTCCAGGTATATCCGGTATATGCTTGTCATGCACAATTCCAATTGCGGTAACTAAATATCGCACCGTAAAGGCTTCGCCTGTGCTGACCTTAATCTTCCATAGTTTCTCAGTGTCATCTCATGTCGCCTCTTTGAGCTTGGTATCAAATTGAATAAGTGGATACAAATCGTGCTTTCTCGCTACTTCTTGGAAGTATGCCTGAAGCTCTGGTTGAAGCAGATAGTTGTGCGGCCATGGAGAGTCCCGTAAAAGCTCCTTGTCCCAAGAATAGCAGTAGACAAAGCTCTCAACGTCACTTCTTGCTCTGGGTAACAATTCCAAAACCAGGTTCCTCCAACATCAGCCGCTGAATCGATCCCTTTGACGTCGAGCCCAAGCTGTTTGAGTAGATAGATCTCGTATAAGCCCGCGAAACCAATTCCGACGACTAGTGCATCATGATGTTTTTCTGCTGAGGCCGCCATTGTGTTGACTCGAAAGACGCGATACTATAAGAAGCTTTTCACCTAACTGAAGATCACTCAACCAGTTGGAAGTATGCCCTATTACTCGGAAATTCCGGATGAAAAGCGCCTTGAGGTTCAAGTGGAATTGCTCGATTATTTAATATCTTAGGGGAAATCAGCCTAGTCATTGCACAGCTTTGTCTGATCGCAAGTTTCTTTCGTGGTTGGCCAATTCAGGTGGCGCCATCTGAACGAGATATGATTTCATCTAGGAACCAGCGATGGCGTATTTGCTCAATGGAATGCTATCATATATTGGCGCAAGGTAAGAATTTGCTGAAATTGAGGTCAAGAAGATGATGGATTGATAGCCATTCTAATCAAAAGGCGAGATGCTGTCTATTAATACAAGGTACCTGGGTAACTTTTAGTTGGGGTCATGCTAGTTTCAAACGTGCGTGGTTCAGCACCATTGTGATAGACGCCACCAAAAGGTTGCATTTGAGTTTCTCGAAAAACAAGCACAACAAAAAGTGTACAAACATGACAGATTATCCTATCGAGGGCGGCTGCAGCTGCGGAAAACTGCGTTACTCCCTTTCTGAACCTCCGATATGTGTTCACGCCTGCTAGTACGTCGATCGACACGGTCAAGCGTTTCAACTAACTGGCGCACAGCTGTCGTTACTGTCAAAGGGAGACAGGGTCCTCCTACGCGCTCAATGCTGCGATCGAAAGCCAAAATATCAAATTTCTGAACGGCAACGAGCCTGGCTGGATAAACGTTCCAAGCGCGAGCGGCGTAGGACAGTGGTTTGGTCGCTGCTCGGAATGTAAAATTGCGGTTCTTAGTATTTACGGCGGTCGAGATAAACCCTTCTGGATTGTAAGAGTTGGTACGCTGGACGATCCGGATGCTCATCCTCCAATTGCCCAGATATTTACATCAACGAAACAACCGTGGATCAAGCTGCAGGATGATATTCCTGCATTTGAGCAAAGTTATGACCCGAGAAAGATTTGGTCAAAGGAGGCGATCAGGAGATTCGAGATTTGCAGAGGTGCGGAACTGACGTGGTGGTAGTGTGATTCCACAGTCGCTGGCGAATTACTACTCTGATAAGTGAGCGTGTCGACAGGTAGAAGTAGTAGGTTATAGGTCGAAATAGTGCGAACTGCTGACCTCTCTAGAGGCTAGCTATGTTCTTTCTTTATCATTGCGAAAAATCCTGGTCTAGGCTGAGTCCTCTAGGTCGATATCTCCCAAGAAAGGCTTATCCTTAATGTGTTGATGACAACTATCCCTAGTAAGCTGCTCACTACTCTATAATGTGACGCCACGTACAATCAGGTTTCTTAAAAAAAAAAAAAAAAAAAAGGGTAGAAACGTGAACAATTAAGTCTTAAGGTACGCTATTGAAGCAAAGCCAGCAGGAGTTGGGTGGTAATGGACACGAAGAGTGGACATCGAAAACGAAGTGGCAAATTGGCCGCCGTTTTCGGCGGTGTTTACCGCAACTTTGGGGGGGTTTTTGGGTCTATACCCCTGTTTCAAAAGACCCTGGTCTCTCCCCTCCTCCCCACCAAACGCTCGTTTTGCTCAGCTTTCATCTCGCCTGCTGAACATGCGCCCATTTCATTCCCCTGTCGGTGCAGCGCATTCCCTTCCCCGACTTCCCCGACGTTTTCACGCGCTTCGACATTAGTTTCGCCATGATTGCCGGTGTCTCCACATACCCATATCGCTGCAGCTGCCCGGTGCTGTTGGCGTGAGTAAGGGAAGTTTTTGGTGCCCTCATATTGTCGCTGGCTATTTACACCATGACTCCTGTGGGCCTTTGGCGTGCTCGTCCGAGTCTGTCTTCCGCTTCCTCCCTCCACGCACTCGGTCTCCCGCGTCTTCTCTCCCACGCCTTCCAGTCTCCTTCCTAGTCGCCCTCATCCGTGTCAATCGGCATGGCACCGCCGAGGAGAGTAAGCAACGGGGACAAACAGTTTTCGGCGGAATATTACAGAACAGCGGCAGCAATTTCATCAAAGACAAGCATCGAAGAGAAAGTTTGACGATAACACCCGAGGCAGTGTTGGACCTATTGCGGGCGAGATGGAAAAGGCAAGGAGCCTGGCTCAACGATTCATGGAGGTAACTTACAGTTAGAAGGTACTCTGAAGAGATTATCGAAATTGATGCCATAGCGACTCTCAAAACTTCCTACATTCACGACTTGACGTGCTTCTTCCATTGGATGTGCAATGAGAGCAACGGTGCCACAGGGTCAAGCAGGACCATTCGGACATACTGGAACGCTCTATGCATCCACCGAAGGCAAGAAACGGGCATTGTTGAGATCGATCCAATCGTGAAGTACCAGCGGATGAATGTATGTGAAGCTTCCTAACCATTGCGAACGTCAGTTGACTAATACCACCGCAGCTAAAACTCGAGCTCATCGGCAAGTACGGATTGAGGACAGAGCCAAAAGAAAAGCCTATATTTTGAGTCGAAGATGAATTCGAATGCCTCAAGACACTCTGGGTTTCGCCACAGTTGAAATTTTCAATAGAGGTCGTTCGAATATGGGTAGCATTGATCATGCAGCTCGCTGGAGACACAGGTAATAGGGTAGACGCTCTTCTTAAGGTTAAGTACAAAAATATGAAGGTTGCTCTGCTTTCAGATCCCGATGGGGGAGGGCGGCCGCGCCGCAATATCGACTGGAAGTCCAGTGAGACAAAGCCATATCTCGGTCCGAAAGATTCGTAAGTTGTTCAAGAGAAATGGCTAAAGCAGCGGCGCATCGACTATAATTTGATATACTTGTGAGGGAGAAACTTAGAGGCTCTAAACTGCGGGTCTGTCTAGTTACACCGTGCGTCTCTCGACATGAGGAGACACATTACATACCCGACACGCAAGTGCATAGCCTGGTAGGATCAGCGACAAGGAGGACAGGGAAAAGAGATGGGTCAATGACGAGACGAAACGACGAACGACAGTCCTGACGATTGTTTTCCAATCATTGATCGGTTACGAGCTTGGGAACAGCCCACTCAAATAGGCCTCTAATGGGCGTGTTTGATGAAAAGCTAGTACCTTTTATTCTTCTGAGTCAACAACTGTGTCCGCAGCAACCTGGCACGCAGAGTCGATGCCGAGGAATGTGAATCTTGAGGACGTCTGGTGTCAATCTGAGTTGGGGGATGCCCGAATACCAATAAATTGCAGCAGTTTTGCGAAAACCCTCACAAAACCGACCCCTATGAGATGGAGGGTCGCTGTCGCAGTTGATTGGTTCACCTTGAACGAAGAAGAAGGTTCGAAAATGGGCCCTCCGAAAAGCTCCATCACCTGCGCAGCCGCGCTGCTTTGCTTACCTTACTCATCACAGTCGAAAATGTCAGTAGCGTTTCAAAATTGGCTATGGATTCTACATGATCTAGTTCTATGACCTTTTCCTCCGCGCTCTTATGTGACTTTCAGGAACCGGAAACGCCTCGCGCCGTTTACACATCGGGCTGCCGTTGCACAGTCCTATTCCGTCGCCGAATCCGAATCCATACCATCGAAAGGGGCGAGTCTTTGTGGGAATCGTGAGGGCCCGGCTGCTCCTCGGGCTCTGGCGGCCCTGATTCTTGAATTGTGTCCATCTTCAAAGGCCCCGGCGACGTTGCTCCCGAGTCACCGACCTTCTTGCGTACGTGCTGGTTTCTGTTTCTCGTTGGCAGGGGCTGGCTTTGTGGACCTTGAGGCAACTGGTTCGGTGCAAACGGGATCGGAGCTGGCACGGCCAGAGTTTGCGGGACTGGAGCGTGCTGGTCTGGCCCTTGCTGGTTCTGCGTCAATTCGGGAGTCAGACCCGGATCCGAACCCGGTGGTGGTTGGTTTTGCGACTGGTTTGGCTGAGTCAAAACGTTGTCGGCGGAGGAATTCCGTCCCAGCCATTCCCGGACGATTTCGAGATTGTCCTCCGTGTAATACCTCATGAATAGCCCTGTCAATGCCGCAAGTAAGAAGCTGATGGTGAAGTAAATGATGAGGGGCGCTTTGATGTAGACCTGTCCATCCGGAGGATCGGGCCACTTGAACATCGGAATGGTGAGAACTACCTACAAACGACGTTGTCAGCCACTCCGAACGGCACGGAAAGTCCTGAACTTCTCGTCCGACGTACCGCTACCAAGGTGAACGGCAGGAAAATTGCTGTCAGCGCCGCTAGGATTCGCATTTGGGACGTATCGATCGTGGTTGCAAGAACGGCGCGAGTCATCGACATGTTTGTGAGGGATATCAGCTGCCGGGGGAGTGTTTTGTTAGCACCGGAACATAAAGTTGCAACGAGAGAGGCTCCGTACGTTGTCTTCCACATTCGTGGCTGTGTCTTTCAGCTGCTGAACGCGGCTCTGGAAGATGACAAGTCTGTGCCGGGCGCGCCGATGTTCCTCAAAAACCACCTCGTGCGCGAATTCTTTCAGCGTTTCATCCCAATACACTCGTCGCTAATATCAGTCCGGTCAGTGTGAGGTCTTGAAGCGGGCTTTTGATTCGGCATCGACGGCCGCAATATGAATCGCAATGGAAGCGGGTAGTGACGCACCTTCGACAGCCGGTCGTCGAGGAGCTCCATCGCCTCTTTAATTACCGTTAGCGTCGAAGTCGCACACTTATCCAGCTTTCCCAGCCAGCTAACTCCCCAAAGCACCTTTCGTAAAGCTTTCGTGATGTCTGTCGTCCTTTGCGCTCTTGACTGAGTGAACTTGTTCTCCATAATGATGTCGTAGAGCCGGATGCTGCTCTGTGAGATTCGAAAGACTGTCAGCTATGGAATCTTAGGGATAGTGAGGCGTCACTCACATCGAGATCCAAGACCGATCTCACTGTTTGCATAACCTTCTCCAGCCGTTCGGAAACAACGTGACATGCGACTGCCAACTTGATGATAAATACCAAGTTCCTCGCAGCGTATCTGTCGTATTTGAACTTGTCCATGGCTCTTTTGATTCGTTCGCCGATTTTGAGGGGCGCGAACTCATCACTGTCATGCGTCTGATCAGGTATTTTGCGCGCGCCGAGTAACGAAGAACTCCAGAAGAGGCCGCGACCGTCCCCTGTAATGCAGATCGAGACGCAAACCTCCAGTATGACGGTATCGTCGGGCCTTTCAAGAACTTTGTGTTGCTCTCGGACCACGTCGATCATGCTTCCGGTTGTCCAACTTTCTTTGTATAAGAAGTGCGGGATTGTGACGGCGGTGTACCAACTCACTTCGCCGGAGGAATCATGCGCCTCTCCACCTTCAATCGATCCTCGGAAACTCGGTTTCCAACCAAAGTAGTCCACGACAGAATCTCGGGCTTCTGGGTGCGCAAAGAAGAGGTAGGCTCTGATCATCTCTCGGGGAAGGTAGTCGACCATTCTGAAGCGAAAACCGTTAGCCAATGCGAAATCCAGCGGCGGAGGGACAGCTACTTACATAAATCTGTATGATGAGCCGGCTTTTACTCGCTAGAAGAATTAGATCGTCAGTTAGACGTCCTTGACACGTCGATAGAAGTCCGGGATTGCTCACACTCTTCGAAAGGAGATCGCGAAGGTCTCCGTCGTCTGTCGAGAGAAACGACTTTTTGAAGGGGAAGTCCAAAACACACATGCGGCCATCCCCAAACGTGAGATCATTGGGTGACCACTTCTCGGTGACCAGTATGTCTTTGAAGGGAGTGTCGGGATCCGGGCTGATGTGGGTGACCAGCTTGCTGTCTACGTCTTCATTTTTCACTGCGTGAAACAGATTACTGAATGCTTTCCCATCCTGGTCCAATCGTCGGTCTTCCAAAGATATTCTGATGAACAGAGGATAGTGCTGGTTGCCGTGAATAAGGGCCTTCGCCCAGGGGAATTCCAAGCCCCTCTGTGCGGGTTTGAAAACCTCGGCCACAACACCTTCGTCTCTCAGGAATTCCTGCAGCATAACGCTCAAAAGCGAGCAGCAAACAATGACGGAATCAAGGCCCCACAAATCGCTTGCCCACGAAGGGTCCACGGTTCCCGAGCTGCAACGTAGGAGTGAGAAGTCGGAGCGGAGAAAGTACGATATGTTTTTATAAGCGCTTTGAATGATCTCCCGAATGTCACCGACCGGCAAGTGACGCTTCGCTCTCATCGCAGCCAGTTCGACGTGTATCGCGTGGTCAAGACAGCGAAGGCCCCAGGGCGGAATCTTGCCTAGCAGATCCGTCTCTCGAGCCGCCATTCTTTGAGAGACTTCGTCGGCGAGACTCCTCCAATCGAGATCGAACATGTCGATGGCTAGGAGAGCGATTTTGTTCCAAAGTTCCTCACGGATGATGGCCGAACCCAAGTCCTCCTCAGCGCCGCTGGCTTCCTCGTTGAAAACCGTTCGCAGGTCAGTGCGGTCCAAGGCTAGGTTATACTTCTGTTGTATTAGCGTCTGGTGGTGGACGTCCGCCTTGGCGGAAAAGTCTATGTCGATTTGTTCGATAGCCTTGAGGTGAGCCCATTGCAATAATCTCGTAGTGGGATCCTTTATCTCCTCCCTGTCCCGATCGGCGTCATAAAATGCATCGTAGCCAAACTCCGGAGCAAGTTCTTTGAATGTTTTGCTGTCGAGGTATTTCCGCGCGCAGCAGATGCTCAACGCGCCATAAGCAACGTTTTCCGCTTTAGAATAGCGTTCACTTTGGTTTGCGGTAATGAGGACAACTAGACCGCGGACTGCTGCTAGAATCCGGCGTTGAAGATCTTCCTTTTGAGAGAGCTTTTTCTGAGCGTCCGTCTTCTGAGCGTCCATCTTCTGAGCGTCCGTCTTCTGAGCGTCCGTCTTCTGAGCGTCCGTCTTCTGAGCGTCCATCTTCTGAGCATCCGTCTTCTGAGCGTCCATCTTCTGAGCGTCCGTCTTCTGAGCGTCCATCTTCTGAGCGTCCGTCTTCTGAGCGTCCATCTTCTGAGCGTCCGTCTTCTGAGCGTCCATCTTCTGAGCGTCCGTCTTCGGAGCGTCCATCTTCTGAGCGTCCGTCTTCTGAGCGTCCATCTTCTGAGCGTCCGTCTTCTGTGCGTCCGTCTCCGAGGAGTCTGTGTCGGGAGGATCTGTCAGAAGGCAGTCACCGATCATCGTAAGGAACCGAAGAAGCCAGCTGGTCATCGTCACAAGTTAACCATCGAAACAAACAAAGCGTTGGGAAATCGGACTTACAAGCACTCCTGTACGTCGAAATCGATGAGAGCGTAGCCATGCAGTGCATTTCGAATCGGGAGCATAGCCACAACATCAACCTCGAGTTCGTATGGCAACAAACAGGATAAGACTCGGTGAGCGGTGCTGGCAATCATGGTCGGTATCTCTCGCAGGTGCAGTTTTGGCGCTTTCTCTTTTAGAAGTTCGCTCAAGGATTTGTCTATGCGTTTCGGTTTGAAGCCTACCCTAAGGTCTTTACGCAACTTTCCCACCGTCGGGCATCGTGGCTGGCTTGGCTTTGGGTTGACACTCGGATTCCGCAGTGAGATCACGGCGACAATACTTATTGAGTTAATCGTCGTTCGAAACGTGAATGAGCCGGAACGAGTGATGTCAACGAAGGGGGCTGTGATTTCCTCTTGGGCATCGAATTTTATCGCCTTTCCGTCGATGAAGAGTGAAATATCGACACAAATAGTCGTCTTAGAGGACGCTTGCTGGGTTTTGATCGGCCCATTGGAGTACTTTCTCCCAGTGACAATCACTTTGCCGGTTAGCGTGAGTACTTGACCCTCACACGACGTCGTTGTAGAGTATATGCACGCAAAATTCTCGATTTCATCGATAGTTTCGTCAAGTTGTCCAGCTAGAAGCTGGATTTTCCCACCCAGCTTCCAATTCACCTCGAGATGAGGCGTTCTTGACGCAATGACCATGGCCTGAACGAGCCGTGGAGGTTCTTGAATGAGCTCGCCATCTTTACGAAAGCTCCGTTCGGGTTCCACGTACGAAGTGAGCTTCTCCACATAGGGAGTTGTGGCCGACTTTTTCTTTTCTTTGTCTTTCCCGCCATACCTCAGACGTATAGGCCAACGACTGTTGAAGAAACCGCGTTCAACTGTGAGGATGTCGCAACCAACAGGCTCAACGCGCAAACCCCAACCCAGGTTTTTGTTGTCATCGCGGCTTTGTGTGAGGGAGAGAAATTGTTCGGCAAGGTGGTTGGGGCTGAGGTGAGGAGGAGGAATGTATGCTCGCGCGATGAGCGCCGGGTCGTTCAAGTACACATCGTACGACAAGAACTGGAGGAGATTGTGCTGGAATCCGAGAATGACGGAGGCTGTTCCTTCGCCGATGATGGACGACGATCGAATTGAGGAGACGGGCGACGGGTCTCCTGTTCTGAATCAGTGTGATGGCTCAAAGCGGTGGATGGCGCAAGACAGTACCTATGGAGCTTCCTTTTATCTGTCCCCAATCTGCAACGGTAACATCTTCCAAGTGGTCCAGGTCCTCGGAATCACTGTTGTATGGCGAAGCCATGGCATTCTCGCTCAGCAGACCAGGATCTTGTCGAGCGGGACGAGTTGCAGACCCATGAAAGACAACCGTGAATATTGTCTATGTGTGAGTGGGCGGGAGATAGGTGTCTTCGATGATCGCCTTCTCGAAGGGCGTCTTCAGCTCGTCCCGAATCCCGCTGCTGTCTGAGGGGCCATCCATGTCGTCTTTGGTGGCTGACTGGAAAGCCAATAGCATCGGCGTGGATAATGCGGGCGCCAGGCAAATGAGAATGGGCGCTGCGCTTGCCGGGCTGTGCGACTTTTCCGCTGTTGACGCATCGAAAATGGCGCTTCCACTTCGTGTCAGGGTACCGGAGAGCAGCTGTGAGGCAGTGGCCGCGGCTGATGAGCGCGACGCGATGAAGCGCGTGGTGGAAGCTTGATGGCGGAGAGAAATGTTTGGAGACAAGGGATCCAGGGCGGACGGTGGCAAGCTTGGGCCAGCACGGGGGCTATAGGCGCGCGCTAAATAGCGGAGTCCGCGTAGTTGCAGTCGCTCGCTTAGGGCCGCTTGGGTAAACACGCCCTCACACGATCAGCTACGAACACACCACAGCCCGTTGACTCAGTCACTCGTCACATCTGCCTGGCAGCATATTTAATAGCAGCGCGAGACGCTTGTCGCATTCGAGATACATCGACGGCTCTTCTTTCACGCCTCTACCGGTCAGCTGATATCTACTACTGTGGTATCGTCATTGCGCAACGCGATCATGGCGATAGTGGCCTTGAACCACCTGCCTCCGGAGGATGACGGGAGAATCAAGAGACGCGATTCCTCTTCAAGTTCTTCCAGGCTATCTACTCGCCGTCAGATGCTCAACCGTGGCCGCAAGGAGCCATCGGTGCTGGTTTCCTTATACAAAGTGCAACACGGCACTCTCAAGAACGGCTGCCCTGCCTCCATTATCGTAACCGACTTCCAGTTCAAGTCCACTGAAAGGAGCCGTATCGAAACCGCCGCTATCAACTACAACTTCAAGGCCAAACTGAGCCCTACGTTGCCCTCCGCCAAAGCGAAGCCCAGTATCCTCCCTCCTCCCCATGACCACGACGAGCCCGATGAGGGCGACGAGCCCGCGCTGCTTGTGGTCAAGAGGATTGCTCCCTTCGGATACGCCTCCATTCAATCGGCGCGGAAAGAGCCCGTGCTGGAACTGGCCGCGCTGGATCTCGCAACGATGCCTCCAGGCGCGGGCGTTCCTGTCGAACTCAGCGTCAGCGCAGGGTACACAACGTCAAACAAATATGTTATCGAGCGAAACAATATCTCAGCGGAACAGTCGACGATCGCAGGCACCGTGAGGTCGCGCTACAGAGAAAAAGATACTGCAAGGTGGATGTTGACGGAGGATGAGACGGAGGAACGCGGCGTGCCAAACTACCTGCGGACGGCAGTGTTGGTTGAGCGTCGGGACAAAGACGCCGAATTTGTGGCCAGGATAGAAGTGTCCGTCACACTTGGTGGGATGTCCAAGGCGAGAAGGGCCTTTGGCAGCACGTCCGATGACGCCGTCACCTTCTACCCAGGCGGGAACCGGACATCTCAAGAGAAGGGCATTGAGAGCTTCAACGGGAAGGATTTAGATATGGGACCCTGGGAGGAAGCCGTCTCTTACAGCCTGGATGCTAGTTTAGGAGACGAGGAGGATTCGAGACAACCCATCTTGATATCTATGAGTACAGGTCCGAGCTCCGAAGGCTCCAGGTAGCGTGTTTCTGCTTCGGGAGTTTTGGCGGAAGCGATCATTTGTGAGAGAGCACGACTACAGATGCGCCACAGAATGTCACCATGTAGCTTGGCCGCAGGGCCACCAGGTTTATGTTTTGTGATAGCGAAGCCCAAGCAGCCATTTGTGTGTCCAAGTAATTACATGCTTTCTACGAGTCATGAATCATATATCTCGGGCCGGCGCTAGTCTATTCATACGCTTTCCATACGATCTGCGCTTGGCAGTCCCCCTCGATCGACCAGTCCTCCGCGATGTAAAATCTCCGTAAGGCGACAATAAATTTACATCAGATATTTTTCTGTGGGAACCCGATCTCCCTTAGACCCTGCATGAATGATAGAAGTTTGGCTCCATTCGAGACTCGTTTGGCTTCGTCGCGGCAGCTCTTATCCAGCGCGTTCAAAATTGGCAGACTTCCGAAATGGTATTGTAGGGCAACGGCACGGATTTAGGAACTCATAAGTGATTGGATAGAAATAGATATTCTGAGCTACGTAAAACTAAAATTTTGGATCTGGAAGCCGGGGTACGAAGAATTGATGTTGATTTTGATAGGGAGTCTTTCTTCATTTTCGCTCTGATGACGTTGTTGGGCTGGGGAATTGGGAGGGACATGCTATAAAGTTGCGAGAACGATTGAGATCGAGAGGTAGAACAGAAGCTGCCATCATTGTAAGCTATGGTAGTCACTACAGATCGATCGCTCCCAGAGAAGACCGGCGAGACGGCTCGCTTTTAACCTCGAACGCAGCAATTCTCCCCCACTCTAGCTGCCCTCAGTTGTTCTTTCGTTCCAGTGGAGGCAGAAGGGCCGGAATCGAATCGCTCGCCAGCCAACCTAATGCTGCGCCGTATTGCAGAATAAGCAATGCAAAATCCTCAGCTCATCCAAGCGTGGGATGGCGGGCGACTATGCCGTAGGTGGATGCACTAGGTAGCCTGGCAGCGCTCCTGCATCTCACCACATCCCCATCCCTTTTACGCAAGGCCGCCTCATCCTTGTCGATGAGTCGATGAGCTCGACGCATCGCAACAATCCCCTGTTATGCAGCACATTCGTGCGCTGCAAAGGTAGTCGCCGAACTGTCCACGTAATGCCCAGCCTTCAAGTTCCTTCCAGAGCTCCCCATTGGCGATCAGTTCCGCCTCGTGGCTCCAACCGCAGCGAATCGCGAAAACGAGTGGGCAGATGGTTGATATCAGCCTTCGTGTTCGTCGCACTTCTTGCTTATTTCAGGCGTGCAATTCCTGGGATTAGGGGCGATCGACATCGAGAAAGTACGGCGGTGAGATCAAGCGGCGAGGTGAAGTATGCGCGCTCCAAATGCACCGCCGCATGGACGCACGCTCGCAAAGCATGCTAAGAAGACATCTGAGCGTGGTCTCGCGATAGGAGAGGTTCGACGGGGTTGTACGCAACACTCTTAGGTATATATTGCTGAAGCTACCATGGGGAGAGCGCTTCGAAGAGTCGCCGATGTGACGGGGGAAGCAATTGCTCGGTCTGGACTGTGCACCATGGTCAATATGAGTCATGGAATAGAAAAGGGGTGTGTATGGGAAGGGCACGGAGAGTCAACCCACACCAAACTTGCATCGGTCGCACTTGCACTTTCCTTCAACCAACAGCTTCTATTGAGTGAGAAAATGCCTCACCGACGGGGATCTAGGGTACAATGTGTAGCGGCGGCGGCACGGCGAGACATGAGCTGAGGAATCGGTGGGGAGGAATTGGGGAGGATGGAGGAGGAGAGTATTGAAAAGTAAGGAAAGCGTTGACCTTTTATGGTTTGACGTCGAGGCAGAGCGGGGCTTAGTAAGAGGGGCAAGTGGGAGGGCGCTATCTATACCAGGAAGGGGTGCCTCAGTTCCTCGAAGGGGGATTGCCACTCCGGATATTATATACCTACAGACTTCCCATTTAAGTAAAGTTGATGCCTCATCGCCTCACCACGCGGGCCACACAGAGCACAGGAGGTTCGGGCAATTATAAGCGTCATCTCTCGGCAAGTTTGGCTGGATGCATATCATCGTTGTCTCGTGGAAGTCCAACAAAGCAAACCTCCACCTGCATCCTGCCCTGAACTTGTCTCGGGACCGTTCAAACTGTGAACATGATCTAACCATGACATCCAGCGGGATCGACTGATCCGCTTATCCGCTGCAATACGGTATGGACTGACAACTTCCGCTGAAGTCCCACTCTACGTACATACCACCTCGGAACGCATCCGTGTCCTCCAGTTCTAATGGCGGACCGTAATTTCGATAGGCTGAGAAACTCAGCTATTGACGCCTTCAACAACACTCTCCTCCCTTCCGCACACGATCTGCTCATGGTGTTTCCGCGGCTTGCCCAACGAGCCGGAGCATTTGCCTTTCATTATGCCGAACGCTTCGACGGACTCCTTGGAATGGTCAGAGAGCCAGGCACGGTGATTGCAGACCCTACGGTTTCCGGAATTACAAATACATCAATCACCAATAGCACAAGAGCCTTTGTTCAAGCGTCGACAACTGCGAAGATGGCTACTCAATCCGCCTCGTCATCATCAGCTTGGTATCATGTTGAGTACATCAAGCAGATGGGCGGACTCTTCAACTATCTCTTCTCCAAATGGTCCATTGTGACCTTGGCAATTGTAATTATACTATGCCGTACGCATTGACAGCAACTCTAACCGCGATCAGGCCATCTTCCTTAATCGAATCCAATTCTACGCCTCGAGTCGTATTCCGTTGACACTACGCTGGCCGCTCAGACTCAGTATTTACCTGTTGCCAATCGTTATCTCGGTCATCCAGATATACCACTTACTCCAAGGAATCCGTTGTCAAACCTCACCAAATTGGTCTTATCTGCGATATGGAAACATTGAGAAGAGATTCAAAGCCGACTATGCAGGAGAAGGTGGTTTTCTTTATTGGATGGCCTCTACATTCCTGTTTTGGGAAACAGAAGTCGAGTCGTGCCGCAATATTGGCATGGCCGCCATCCAAAAAGGTCAAAAGCTGAATGGCTCGTTGGCATTACTCTGGCCATTCTTCCTGTCAATGTGTCTCAGCCAATTCATTGAAACGCTTGCTTGCACAATCCAAGGCCGACACCCGCTTTCAGAAACGTCAATATTCGAGCACTCACTTGCATACGCTGAGGCGGAGGCTATGGTTCTGAAGCCGTTCGAAGTGGCCTTGCTCGGTGGCAAACCGCCGAGCGCAGATTCGTCTTCAAACGATGATTCTCTCCTGCTCACACGCAAAACGGTCCTTCAAGTCTTCAACGTAACTCCAGAGGTACTTTTGATGTCACTTGTCTCTGCTATCAGCAACCTGATCAGCAACATACTCGCGGTCTTCGGGCTTAGACGAAAGATGAGGCTCATCAACACAACCATCCTAGGAGTCACATATATGTTGGTCTTTGCAGGCGCTTTGGTACGAGTCGTACGGGAGTCAAACGGAAGCTTTGGTGAAGCAAGCTGGATCTTCCGTTTTCCCACTGTCTTCCTGGTCGGATACGTTCCACACTTGCTTCTTATCGCTGGGATGGCATCTTGTGCCGTCATCTATGCCACAGCTTTCCTTCTCACCATGCTTTCTCCACCGCAAGGAATTCCATATCCCAGAACTTTCCGCGAGCGAATCGCCACGGCGTACCGCAACTTGCAAGCAAACGTCTATCTTTCCACCGGAAATCCAGTCAACTTTAGTTGGGAAGACGACTTCTTTACAACGGTGCTCAAGGCCGGCTTCGCGTTTGTTACGGCGGCGAGCGAAGCAGTTTATCTGAACGAAGGAGCCAAAGTCAAGATTGGCGACAGGACTTGGCTAGAAGACAAGCGCTTAGAAGAGCTTGTACAACGACAAGGTCTGTTGTATAAGCGGATCCGGGACTCTATACCACCAGAGCTTCGAGGAGCGAACCTTGTTCCTGGAAGTGCTCTTGCAGATGACGAGCGAGCCGACCCAAACCTACCAAATGCGTACTCTGGATACGCCATAGAGAGAAAAGCGAGGGCAGAGAGTAAGAGCGAGGAGCTTGCCCTTGCCACAGGACCAGATTCTGGGATCGGATTCCTTGAACGACAAGGTCGCTGGGCTATGGCAATGCGCTACCTGCAATCCACCTTCTGGCTTCTTGTGAGCTTACAAGCACACATAATTCTTTTCATTCTGCAAAAAACCGGTATTGGTTATCGGCCGCATTGGCTGAGAAGGCTGGTTGGCGATAAGGCGAAGCGAAATCGTCTGAAACGCAGACCGGAACGCGCAGAACAAAGCCATGATTTAGATTTCTGGATACTTTCGGAAGATGGGAAGCTGAGGCGTCCTGAAAATGCCGAAGTTGACGTAGAGGTGGAGATGAGACGTCGCCTGGTGGCGATATCTGAGGACGGTGGTATGACAGCCGCGCCTTTAGAGCGTGAGTTAGACGATAACCTCTACCGATGGTGGAAGCACGGAGGATGGTGGGGTGATGTCGATGGCAGTGGAGAATACGAATTGACAGCCAGTCAACACGAAGATGATACTACTAGCATGATATCCTACTCTACAGAGGTTACGAACTCCGAAGCTGGGTGGACCGACGTTGATGATAGTGGACGCAGAACACCTACTCAAGATGATCCTTTTCCCATGGAAGGAGAAGCCACATCCGACGATACTTTCGACCCCGAGCAGCTAGCGGTACTGCTAGATCCCAAGAACCACGAACAACAGCAAGAAGCCCGCATGCTCGCCCGCCGTCTACGGCGGCAAGGAGCAATGACGCGGTCCCAATATAACCGTGACATCTTCCGCGAACGCTCCTCTCTCCTCACATCGTCTCGCTACGGCCCACAGGTCCCACACAGCGGTGTTTTGACCGAAGAGGAGGAAGAAAGACTTCTAGAAGCACTCATTCTTGATCGACGGAGGTCCCAAACATCTTCCGGCGACCCATCAAATAGTTCATGGGATAGAGGCGCCAACGGTATGGGTGCCAGCGGACCGCAATGCGTACTATGCCAGGATGCACCGCGGACGATCTTGTTGTGGCCTTGCGGGCATCTGGCGCTTTGCGATGACTGCAGGGTGAACATGGCGACGAGGAACTTTTCGAGGTGTGTGTGCTGTCGGACTGCGACTGTGGCGTACTCCAGGTTGTACGTTCCGTGATTCTTGTTACGTGTCTTGCTAGCAAAGTTCCTTCACGGGAATTTTCCCTCAGGCCTAGAAGTGCACTGTATGAGGTATATCCATACTCACACAGATACTGCATCCTTTTAACGTTATCCTCGCGAAGCGAAATGCCTCATGCCCTGAACTAGAGATGTTCGAGGAACTTCGAACGTTTAGCAGCATAGCTTCTTCACGAGCATAGATAATTTGATTTCACATGCGCGAGAAACGCTTGTCAGCGATTGTTGAGCCCGTAGCTCCATTTACATACAAAATTTCCAGCGACGTCGTTGCATCATAGTCTATTTGTCACGTGCGGAGACACAGCAGGCGCAATTTCATCCTCTGTCCCTACTCCGGTTTATGTATATTTGAGATCCAAAAACGTAGGGAAGCGCACTGAGTGATCACATCTCAGAGTTTTCTAAAGGTACTCGAACTAGTAGAGGCAAGCGTACTGGGATCATGGAGGAACACATTGCTCCATCTGACTTCTCTCTACCGCAGCGAAAAGTACGCCAGGATTCTCAGCCCACAAATGTCTTGTTCGAGCGAGGTGGACGTAAACCGTAGACAATTATCTGCTGGGGTCTGATGCGTTTGCTATTCTTCCACTTTCATTGGAACTCGAGAAGGTGAGCTCGAATATCGACACCCTGCCTGAACGATGACTTAAACAAACCAAGTTCTTGCGCACTGCGCTACAACCTCTCCGATAATCTGGTGGGAGCCAGAGCATGCGCTTTGCTCCATCTTGTATCCACTCATTCTGCAGCCAAATACCGCAGGGGGAAGCAGATAGTTGCGCCGACGGAGTATTTAGGGGAGCTGATGCCGAATTACGGTAGAGCGCTGTTGCATCCAGCCGTCCGCGTTCAGTTACTATCCCAGACTCTTCGCTAGAAAATAAGAGCGTTCTAATAGGAACATCGACTTCAAGCGTTTGGAGTTTCGCTCCGGTAACGAAATCCCACACCTGAATCCTCCTATCTTCCGAGCTGGATAGTAGCCGCATACCATCAGGGGAGAAGGCGACGGCGCACACTGTATCTGTATGACCGAGTGTCTGCGCTGTTGCTCCCGTGACTACATCCCATACCCGTACCGTCTTATCTTCTGAACCAGATGCTAGCCACTTACAATTGGGCGAGAAGGTAACGGCATAGATCGAAGCTGTATGGCCTTCGAGCTTGTGCCGCCTCCCTCTCATAGTCACATCCCACACCAGCACCATCCGATCATGCGGTATATTCGATTCCCGCCTGATTGAAGAGCCCCTTTGCGAACCAGATGCCAACCACGTGCCATCGGGCGAGAACGCGAGAGCCCCGACCAGATTCGAATGGCCTGTGAGTGTTTCTAGTGCCACCCCTGTAGCCACATCCCATAGTCGTATCGTTCGGTCGACCGAACTAGATGCTAGTAGCGTGCTATCAGGTGAGAAGGCAACGGCTTGGACTTGACCGGAATGGCCCTTGAGCGTTGCCAGCATCAGCCCTGTAGCCGTATCCCACAGCCGTATTCTCTTATCATCCAAAGCGGATGCCAACATAGCAGCGTTAGGTGAAAAGGCGATGGTAGTGATCCACTTCGAATGACGCTCCAGCCTAGACTGCACTACTCTTAGAGCCATGTCCCATATTCGCACTGTTTTATCAGGTGAACTAGACGCTATGCACATGCTATCCGGTGAGAAAGCAACCGCCGAGACTGCATTTGAATGTATTTTAAGCTTTGATAGCATTCCTCCCGAGGCTGTATCCCATACCTCTACTGTTCCATGATATAAACCAAGGGCTAGCCGTGTGTTATCTGGCGAGAGAGCAAAAACGGGAGGCATACCCCAATAGGATTTAATCGTCTGCAGTGTCGCCCTTGTAGCTAAGTCTAAGAGCTGTAAAGTCCCAGCACTTTGACGGCACACCAACAAAGTGCCACTAGACGAGAAGGCGGTCATCGTAAACGGATCTGAGTGGTTTTCGAACGTCTGTAATATTGCGCCCGTAGCCACATCCCACACCTGTACAGTCCCGTCCTTCAAACTAGAAAGCATGGGCGTGCCGTTAGGCGAGAAGGCGATGGCGTCTACGCGGCCCAAACTGCTCTTAAACGGCCACGATGTTGTAACCCCCATAGCTTCATCCCATATCTGCACTGCCTGATCCGCTACAAGGTATGCTAGGCGTGAGCCATCAGGCGAGAAGGTGAGTTTCGTAACATACTCATAGCGTTCGAGGCTCCGTAGCATAGCTCCCGTGTCTAAGTCCCAAATGCGCACGGTCTCCCCGTTCTGGTCGTGTATTACCCGACAGCCATCGAGTATTAAAGTACGTTGTGAGCAGGAGGCTAGGCGCATGTTATTGGGCGAGAAAGAAACAGCATTAACAGGGCTGGAATGTCCCTCAAGCGTTAGTCGTGTCCCCCCCGTTGCCACGTCGTGCACCCGTATAGTCCCGTTATGAAGTCCGTACGCGAGCCGCGTGCCATCATACGAAAATGCGATGTTATGGACTACAGAAGAAGTCTCGAGTATCTGTAGCTCTGGACTCCAATCTGATTCTACTTCTGGCCCTCTTTTAATCCATTGTGGTATCTTGTTCTTAAACTGCCTTCGTACTATACTCATTCTCGGTGTGAAGTAAAGTGCGCTGCAGTATATTTGCAATGGAGCCAGCTCAATTACGGGCCGGTTTTGCAATATAAAACGTTTCGCATCATGAATGAATGCCCGTAAATCCGGACAATCATTCGACTGGATTGACAAGTGTCAGTATTCGTAATTCATCCTATGAACAGACTTACAAGAGTAGCAGACTCGAGAGAGATTATCTCAAGAATTCCTTCCGATACCTTCTGCATCCAGGCAAGCCCCTCCAGCCAGTAGAGCAGATGCGTCTGCAGGAAGTGATGGATTTGTCCCTCGTCAGTTAGTGGAGCACCGCTTTTTTGAACATGCTGTACCCAGTAAAGACATGCGTATTGGACCTCTAAAGGCAAACACATTTCGACTTTGCCGCCCTCCAAGTCGGCTATCATCGTGCCAGGAACACGGACGCCACAAATATCTTCTTTAAGGCTGGTTGACATAATCTGAATGCAGCTCTCGGCCAACGACCAATGCGCTTGCTTCTCGTCAACCGAGAAATTCGAATCAGTGCACCTCTTCTTGTCTAAAAGATAGTCGCGGAATGAAGGGTGATGTAAACGGAGCGGGCGGATACGGTCGATCGGAACATCTAGGACAGAGTGCAGATCTTCCAGTGTTTGGTCAATGTCCTCCTTCGTGATATTGAGCAGCGAACTCAAGGAATGCCGAGAAAGTGGTGAGAAGAGTACAGCTATACTTCCAAGAACTTGCCTCAGCATGTGATATGACTCTTCTTTCTCATCATCTGTATATTCTGAGGATATAGAATGCCTGAGGACAGTGGCGTAGATCTCGTCGAGTTGTCGCTCAGGCGCCGTGATGGCGCCAGCGTTGCCACCACCTTTGATAATTGTTTGGAGTCTTTTGTCTGCAAATCTCTTCCCCTCACGGATAAATTTACAAGCAGTGGCGACCCAGATAAACAGCCCGCTTGCGGCTTGGATTAAGCATCTGATAGCCTCTTCGCCGGGCCAGCTCGGGTCCAGAGAGCGCTCCTGTCCGATGAGTCTAAGGTTGAATTCAAGGAACGTAAAGATATCATGATCCACAATCGACTGCGAGATATTATGGAGTACGAAGTCCTGGTGGTCGGCGTCTAACATTTGGCAGAACCCATACCGAACCGGAACCTCAGGCCTGCTGGTCAGAAAGACTCGTAGCCGGACCGTCTTCAACGATCGAGTTTCCGCCAGGAGATACAGAATGATCCGGATATCGCTTTCATTGCTACACTCATCGAGCGCATCAATGACTATAATGTATGCGGGACTTGGTGAACCCTCGTTCTGCTTCGATAACGGGAGGAGGACCAGTTGGTGCCATTGATCGTGGAGAGAGACACTCGCAGTATCGCTACGCTCCATAATGGCGTCAGAGATCAGCCGGTGGAAGGCGGGAACATTGTTGGCAAGTTGCACGGCGATAGTGGTGCAGAACTTGCTTGCGTTGCCGACATCTCCGCTACCTTTTGAGAAGAAGAAGCTAGCTCCTAGTCGTTGCTCGCCGAAATATCTTCGTGCGACTGTGCGTGCAATCGTCGACTTTCCTGTGCCAGCTAAGCCGTTCAACCAGAAGATACACCTCTCATCTTGTCCGTCTGCCCAGTCGTATATTGTTTGAAGGAGATCGACACGCGTGTCAGGGAGGCAAGTGGGTTCATGCTGCTTTGTGTACGAGTTAAAGGCTGCCCCTGAAGCGTACGGTAGGCGATCAACTAGGTTGATCTCGAGCCCTGAGCTACCAGTTAGCGAATGCCTATGTGTTTGATATTAGGCGAACTTGAAGGCATACCGATCTCTCTCCGGAGCCGATTGAGAGCTTTTTCTTCCCCCTCTCCATAAAGAAGCGGCATTTGGATGTCGAAAATCCCAAATAGCGAGTATGCTTTGTCTTCTTTGTGTGTAGTCTGCCGATTCTCCGCCCACGAAAATCGCTCTTCGACGCCGAATTGATTCAGAGACGTTCCTCGCAGCGCTGGAACAGCGATTTTCGTTATGTCATGAATTTGACGCTCCAGAGTTCTCTTATCGCCTAGTAGCTTACGATCTCGAGAGAAAAATTCAACCAAACTTGGGGCAAGCAATTCCTGCAGTGTCCAGCCTCGTTTGAACCATCTGCTTCCACGAAATGCCGATTCCCAAGTATTGTCAGGTAAAGTATCGTCGGGAGACTGGCCGGTTGCTTTCCGCTTAGTAGTGGACACATCTGAGAGATATACGTAGCATTTAACAGCATTCTGGTACCATCGAAACATGGAATTGATGGCCTGCGAGAGTTCGGTGAAATTCGCTTTATTGATGCAACAGGTATCCACCCAAAAGTATTCCAAGCGATCGTGGCTAGCACGTTCACCACAGAACCGGATCTTCTCATACCCAAGCTTGTCCTTGCCGGCGTTATTTGTTAGGTCTTCGAAGCTAACCTCTTGGCCCTCCACCCAAGTGTGAGAAAGTATGGCATAAGGCGGGACTTCGTCATCCCGGACGAAGTCTTTGGTCAGGATGAACTCGCCAGCGCTGTTGCGTTTCAAAAGACGCATTTTGGGGATCGGATTTGAGATGCTCTAAAGGGTGAGATATGTTAGGTGGATGCGATCCAGCTGGAGCGATTTCGTAGAGAACGGAGAAGGGCAGTGTAGTGGTCTTCGGCCTATGACGGCTCGGCCCGCCCATCTATGAGCCGTACTGTGAGCATTGGCGGCATCACGTGGCATTCCGCCTCATTGGGATGAGGTTCAGGCATTTTGCCTATAAGATGCGTACTCTGTCTTACGGCGGGAAGATCTTAATCTAGTGCAAATGGCTCTATTCTGTATGAAAGTTAGGTAGCAGGCCGCGTGTAGGTTACCAATTCACGGAGTTTCGTTGCATGGAGATCTTGGAGTAGTCTCGGTCTGGAGAACTTGATACAGTTTGTTACGGTAACTTATAGCTGCGGATGGCAAAGTGACGCACTGAGAGGTGCTGAACTTGTATGTGGATAAGGAGAAGCAGAATTCATTGAGGTGATCGATTCTCGATCACTTGTGTGTGTGTTTTTAGGAGGCTGGGCTCTAGTGCCCGTTTTATCAACTGGATCACGTGAAGAGCTGCTCTACAGCTGATCTACTTCGGCCTGCGTCCCAAAGCTTGGCTGAATGAGTGACGACAGTCGCCAGGCGTCGACCTCCGCCTTCGACTTCACGCTTTAAAGTGAAAGGTATTTCGAGGTAGCAACCATTTTCTCAACACAATCAGACGATATCAATCCTACTCTACTGGGTATCATCACGAATTACTTGTGAACCCGCCCACGATGGCGTCGTCATCATCCCAAACACCTCTCCTCTATGCCTGCATCGCCTACAATACGACCATTCTCACTGAGCATACTTCCAGCGCAAGCAGCAATGCCTCATCACTGGCTTCCCTCATCCTCCCAAAGATCAACCATACTACTCCTCAAAAGCTCACCTACACACACGGTCAAAATTACGTCCACTACATCGCGTCGGCGCCGTCGGAGTATCCGTCGTCGCCCTCAGCCGGGGGCCTGACGTTTCTAACGGTAGCGCAAGAGTCGCTGGGGCGGCGGATCCCGTTCGGGTTCCTGGTAGAAATAAAAAAGCGGTTCCTGGGGCAGTACGGGCCGGAGGCGACGGACTTCTCGGCGCTGCCGTCGTACGGCTGCGCGGCCTTCAACGCCACGCTCAAGGCGCTCATGGTCAGCCATGGCACCACCGAGGCCGGCCAGAATGACGCCATCCGCAATATCGAGCGCGAGATGGACGGCGTCAGGGAGATCATGACGGAGAATATTGAGCGCGTGCTGGAGCGTGGTGAGCGCATTGATTTGCTGGTCGACAAGACTGATCGCTTGGGCGGCACCGCGAGGGATTTCAGGGTCAGGAGTAGGGGATTACGTAGGAGGATGTGGTGGAAGAATGTCAAGCTTATGGTGCTGCTGGTCGTCGTCATAATATTCTTGATTTACTTGCTTGTTGGCTTTGGATGTGGTTTGCCGGCCTGGGGAAAGTGTGTTGGGCATAAGGGAAATTGATTCCTGCTCACGGAATAGCATGTATCATTACCACTCGGAAGCAACTTTAAGCCTAGAGTATGACAATGCTCTTGGTGAAGGAATAGGGAATATCGGGAAGGACGCATACTGCTCTTTTCCACCTTCAATCAAATGCATATCCGTAAGACCTTCAAAGAGTTTTGAGTTTCGCTGCTTCATTGAGAGACTACTTGCCATGCTCGCTTAGCTAAATGTAAATTTTGCCATTCCCGCTCACAGCGCCGAGAGATGAAAGACCAAGATGCCAAAACAATGGAGTCGCCAGTCCAACACCTTCGAAATGCATAAAGTACTCTGAGATGGCAGAAAAATTACGAAGCAACAGCTTACCCGATTCCCATCCGCGAACGCCAAAAGCACACCGTAAAGTCGTCAAGTCTTCCACGTAATCAAAACAACATCCGCTAAATCTCACTACTTCCAGGCACCCTGGCCCAATCCGGCACCTTGGGCACCTTGGGACTGCGCTGCATCTCCCTCCTGATGCGGTCTCTGGCCGCCAACGTCTCCTTATCCGCCGCACCACCAGTCAGCCTCCTAATGCCAGACCTGAACCCGCTCCTGATGCCCTGCGCGCGCAAAGTCAGGCCCTCCGCGCTCAAGCCAGCCGACCTACCGGCATCGCGATCGCCGCTCGTGGACGGGCGCCCGAGGCTGAGGTCATCGTCGGAGAAGCCAGCGTCGTCGACGGCGGCGTCGGAGTCGACGGAGAGCGCGGACCCGGGCGGCGTGACGCTGGAGTTGACGGCGGGTGAGGTGACGCTGCGGGCGTGCAGCGTCGGCCGCACGGTCTGCTGCAGGCGCTCCAGGTCGGCGCCGCGCGTGTCGCCGGCCATGAACGCCGTCGGCGTCATCACGCTCATCGCCTCGCGGCTCGGCGACACCCGCATGTCCGCGAAGCCCGTGTTCAGCGAGCTGACGCTGGCGTTGCGCGTCAGGCTCTTGTGCAGGATCGGGAAGGTCTGCTGGTCGTAGAGGTTCTCGCGGAGTTCGTCGACGGTGGTGCCTGTTAGGCGGCCCGCGAAACTCGAGTTAGAGGCGTGGTCGGATGTGGCGGTTGCGCTGCTGCTGGAGCCACCTTCGTCGAAGAAGTCGTCCAGCGATTCGAGTTTCGCAGCCAGGTCACCCATGTGTCCTTCTCCACGTGTATCGTCTGACATCATTGTTGCTGTGCGGTATTGTGGGAAGTATGAGTCGTTAAATTCCTCGGAGACGAGCTCAATCTTCGGTGTTGCATCTTCAGACGCACTCAAGGTCTCTGGGACAGCACACGTGTAAAACACGGCATGCACGTTCGCACGAGTAGTCGTCGAATGTATTGCTGGCATTGGTATTGACCAACCCGAATCTTCCGGGATGCCGTATAAGCTCTGTGTCCTATCATATTCCTTGCGGAAAGCCTTGCTGGTATTCGCGCCGGCCATGCTCATACGTAGATGCTTATTGTCCATGGGTGTGGAAGTAGCCGTCAGGTTCATAACGTTATCAAGAACTGCCAGCGCTTGTCTGCAGTATTCCGTCTGGAGTAACCGAAGCAGAGGCGAGATCAGATCTGCTCCTTTGTTGGCGATTTCCGCCTTTCGCATATCAATATCCGGAATTATCTTGCAAAGTAGCATCATTGTTTTGATCTTGAACCACGGCAACTTGTTTGTGAGGAGACTCATTAGGAAGACCAGGCATTTGAGTTCTAGATCCGGGAAGAATGTTGCACGTACCGCCGAGATGACAGCCATCGCAAAGTCATTATCCGTGCGATATCGCATTGACGCAAATGCTCGAAGGGTTTTACTCAAGCTCGTTAGACCTTGATATTCGGCTACCTTTGCCAAATTCTCTGCAGATGCAATCGTGGCTGGGTCCGATTGAAGTTCACTATTCTCGAATGATCGTAGATAGCGAGGAAAGTTGGCCATGATCGTGAAGACTATTCGAGAGTCGTTGCCAATTAGATTGTTCGACGGTAAACCGGCAAGACGCTCGAGCACTCGTACGGAGCGATCGAGACATACACTAGACCGTACACCTTTGTAGATCAGATCTGGCAGACCCTCAAAATTTCCTTCCCATTTGGGTGGAAGGTTATCGGTGAGTCGCTGAGCCACGGTGGGATCAGACAGATCTAGCTTGTCCATAAATTTTTCCAGCATGGCTAGTGCTTCCATGTATTCTCTTTCGTGTATAGTGTCCAGACATGCGCATGTTGTCCAAAAGAGCTGAGGATATTGAATAAGATCTTCTGGTGCCAAGGCTGTGATGATTGTCTTGAGTGTGGTGAGAATCTCCATGGAGAATGTTTGAACTTCTGTGCCTTCATCTGCGATAGTGTTCGAGAGTCTGGCAAGCATATCCGCAAGCATCAATGGATCCAGCGAAGTAAGGATACACCGGAAGACTTGGAACGATCGACAGGCTAAATGGTGAACGGGACAATTCGACGCCCACTTGAGCGCCATCTTACCCCAATCCTCTCGAATGCCTGGATACTGAGTGCTGAATATCTCGACGACCTGAGTTGCAACGTAGATCATGCCTTCTGGTACTCTGAGCTCACAACTAGTTTCTTCTTTCTTGCCGTTGAAATCTTCATATGCCCACATCACGTTTTCCTCCTGTCGTCGTACTATCTCAATGAAGTCCTCGATGGCGCGCTTTGTTTCTGGCGGAGAATCGTCTGGTATCTTGGAATTGACGAGTTCGTGAATGAGATGTACAAGCATCTCGCGTGCTTGGTCCTGCACAAGAGGGATGTAGTGGTCCCACAAGATGAGTATCACCTGCAACAACAGTGGCAAGTTTTCTTTGGACAACGACATGGGGGCCACCATGAGATCCACCAAGAGGACTAAGCTAAGCTGGCCGAGCGACAGCCCTTGCTTTGAGTTTATTAGCAAACTGGAGACAAATTTCAAACAAGGATGATTGCTTACCTGCTTGTTGCCACCAGGCAATACAAGACTTATATCGGCAAGGTATGGCAAATTGTTGTCGTCGGGAGGAATGACAATCATAGCGGGCTTGTCTTTGTCTTGGACCATTGCCTTCGGCGTTATTTGTAAGAGAAGGAATTCGAGGACCTTGGATCCTGCAGGAGTTCCTGCAAGATACACAACAATCTGTTTGGCGTAGTCGACAAAGTTCTGCTCTTTCTTATCCAGGCATACCGTTATCATGAAGTCAAGGACTAGCTGAACGTTTCCGGCATGTGGGCCGGTGGCTAGCGCTTGCCAAAGAGCTTGAATCTCATTGTGTAAGTTGGTTCCACATCGAACGGTAATCTCGAAGAGGTTGACTAGTAGCATGTATGAGGTAGAAGTTGGTCCCCCGTTCGGATCTAGTTGAAGCTCGATAGTCTGTACCCAAGGTAGCATCGCTGCTACTATATTTCGTTGATGATCGGGTTGTAGCTCTTTGAAGAACTTCGAAAATTCGGAGAAGACAAGGAAGGCAAGCTCTGGATGATTCTGTGCTAACCGCTGTGACATTTCAAACTGTGCACGCTTGTAAATAGCAATGGTCTTGTCCGAGATGCTGATATCAAGCTCGTGGAGCTTGGAGTTGGTGTTAAGCTGACGCTCTTCCACCTTTTTAAGTAGACGAGCAGACTTCATTCGAAGTTGATTGTTTTCGTTGCCGAGTGTATACAAGCCAGCACAAAGGACCTTCCAGAATGGCGGTGCAAAATCCTCCTTTTCGGTAATGACCTGAGTAACGACCTCGAAATAACTTTCAAGAGCTTTGGGAGACTTTGCCATGTAGCACATTTCAATGGATCTGCCAACAAAATAGGTGTGTTCCTTGTTGTGCACAATGAGATTCTTGAGAGCTCTTCGTCCGATGGCATGAGTCTTATCGCTTGGAGTGTCGAAGATGGTATCGATCCATGAAAGCATCCGAAGCACATCAAATTGAAGATGTACTTTGCTGTCCGTAGTTATGCTCACTGGACCTCCGCAAAGAGTTGCCATTGAACTCAACGCAGCAGTTCTCAAGTCTCGTTTCTCGATTTCCATGGCGGCCGTGACGATTCCTTTGCTTCCAAATTCTTGATCTCGTTCAAGTATGGATCTTCTCATGGTATCTTCTCTTTGTTTCACCTGCGCTTGGTTCGGCGAGTAACCGCACCAATCTTCCATGAGTGCAAAGGCAGCCTTTCTTGATTGGAATGACATCCAGCGAGTAGGATCTGCGGATTTACGAACGCCTTCATACAGTGCTTCCATCAAGCCACAGTAATGTGTTCTGAGCTTGGTGAATTGCCATTCAGCCTGAATCTCGGCGTCATTTAGGAATAGACCAAGCTCGCGTGTGTAATTGACGAGATTGGTGAGGATCCACTCGTCATTGTACACCTGTGAAGACTTCAGGAAGTGAGCCGTCAGCTTGTAAGTGTGGGCGATTTCGGCTCGAAGGAAATCAGTCCGTCGACTTCTGCGAGGACTGCTCATTGTTCTTTGGTGATTAGCGACGCGAACTTTAGCCTCGTCATTACAATTAACAACAGCAGGTTGCAATGACTCTAGCAGGGTCCGATACAATTTTTGATTGATTGATCCTAGGCCGCAAACAACAGCCTCTCGAACCGCTGTATTGCTGACCGCAAGGAATGGGATGATGCGTGCGAAAAGCTCTCCAGCGGAAAGAATCTTGTCAGCATTGGGCTGAGATCCCTTTGAGCCTTTTCGAAGATGGGATGCCGGCTGCGACGATGTCGATGGTTGAGTTCGGATAGTCGTCAGTGTGGTACATGCGAAAACGAGGTAGAGCTTCCATTGCTCTATCACCAATCCAGGTGCTCTTGCTGCAAGACCGCCACCACCTCGCGTCATCATATAGTCGATGCCAGGATATTGTTGTGATGAAAAGCCTTCGGCGATCCCGCTGATAGTTTTCTGCATTTGAGATATTCTGGCGCAAATGATGTCTCGAGTAAGTGTTACTGCAAGCGGACAAAGTCCGAAAGCCAACTTTATTAAGTGCGGGAAGATTTTGAGCCATAGCGTTGAATCGTATGGTATGTCGCTGCTGCAAAGCTCAACAAGTGTACTTTGCACATTGCTCTTCCTCATTCCTCGTTGAAGACGACTCCTCTCGGCAACAGTCAGCTTCTCGTCGTTCACATCCATCACAGCCGACGGGCTACCGTCAAGAATTGTGATCATGCGGGGCGCATTGTTGTTTAAGGCCTTGTCAAATTCGATGGCTAGTCGTAAGACCGTCACTGCAAATGCTCGAACCCTGGGGGCCGGAGAGCATAGGAAGAAGAGACCGTAAGACTCAATTTCCTCGACGTGGGCAGATAGACTTGAAATGTCGAGCTGAGCCCCTCGGAGAGTCAGTAGGTTATCTTCATTGGGCTCGGGAGCAGCAACTCGTCTGGTTTTCTGCTTTATCTCTTCGATCCAGATCTGAAGGAGCTCACTGTATAGGCTCAAAGTATTTTCAATGTGATCAGGCCCTAGCATTCCGCCATCAGACATTGTTGCATATCGATCGTCAAAGTTGAAAATGAATCTTGCAAAGCTGATAGTGACTTGCTGAGCGTGTGATTGTCGTGCGATTGACTTGAGTGATTGTGCTGACGAAGCAGCAATCGCGCTCTGAACATGAGCAGTACCTGTGCACAACAGATTCACCAAAGACTTAAATGGTATGTACTGCGAAAGGCAGCGTGGTAGCGCCTGTACAGCAACGTGCAGCAAGTCATAGAAGCCTTGACGAATCTCTGCGGCACTCTGGTGGTCGTCCCGTCGCGTAAAGCTGAATGCTTCGGCCATTGGTGTTTTGGGTGTTTGGGAAAACTTTTCGTCCAGCACAGCCTGTCCGCCAAAAGCCACATCGCAGAACATGGTGATTTCACCAAGGATTTTGCAAAACTTGATGTACGAGTCCCTGGTAATATCCGAAAATCCTGTGATCATAACAGGACGTGATAATCGCTCCTCTTTGACAACTGACCTTGCGGGTGAGACAAGGGCTGGCGAGGGGCTGAGAGGTGGAAAGACTTGGAAAGGTTCGGCGCTCTGTTCGCTGTCGAATGTTGTGGGAAAAGCAGGTTGCTGATTGTTCTCAAGGTCAGTCATCAGTGCTAGAAACGCTCTGATACCAATGACAATCTTCTCCGGCTCGATATCAACAGTGCGGATCTCTCGACTAGAAGTGAAAAGATCCGACTGTATAAGCGGGAAGATTATGTTCTTGAACGCGAGTTCCTGATACTTGAAGCCGATGATCCTGATTAACTGTATGTAAGGTTCGGCGATGGAAGGCTCCGTCGAAATGTATGACTTCTTTCCGGGCAGGAATATGAGCCGGAGTACCTCGTTAATGTTTCTGATTACCAATGTTGGCGTATCCGAAGTTGACGCCCGATATAGATACGTCCAAACCAGTTGACATACTGCGCGAAGAGCATCTGGACGAGTAGTCCGTTCCTTTAGCTTTTGTTGTAGCGGCATGATTAGGTTCAACCATTGTGAACCAAATATATCGATTGGAGAAGCACAGGTCAGGACAGTAAGTGTCGGAAAGACATTATGCCAATGCTTCGGTTTTGCCAGCATCAAGAGAAGCCGTGGACGAAGAATGTCCATGGTGGCGCGCCACTTGGGATGCTCCAGTTCTGTTGTTGCGCCCGCCGCGAGAGGCAAGAGTAACTCCTTGAAAAGAGCATTGAACTCGTGTTTAATGGCTTGCCCTGACGAATTTGAAGCAAGCTTTGCCAGTGACTGCATAAATTCACAGAAGCCGACCCAAAGTGCTTCAGAATTGTACTTCGGACGGATCCAGCGCATGCCTCTGATGACAAGAACCGCGCGGCCTTCGACATCCCGTCTTACTCCTCCAAGGTGTAGCTGCATGCGCTCAAGATCGCTGACGAACCGATTGGTTACGTTGTCGAAGTTCAGCTCACTCATCTGACCTAGAAGCTGGCCAAAAATGACCCAATTAGACTGTCGCAACGGCGACTCTTCAAGGTACTCGGGCTCGGCCGCGCTTAACTGCCTGTAGATTATATCCTCCAATCGATCAGCCATTTCCAGGGTGACGTCGGCCAGCGTGCTCTGTGCGAATATCTCCATCAAGACTCGGCAAAGGAGGTATATGGAGACGGTAGATTTTCTTTCCGCTTGTAGAACTGCTTGCTGCAAGGAGAACATGGAATCATTGACGGCCTGAGTCGATAGACTATTCGTAGGCATGAGAGACCTGGCCCTATTGAGTTCAACGCGTGCAGTATTTGCAGCCTCGCTCTTCCCTTTTCGCCAAAGCATCAACGTGTCGATCAACGGTTTTGGTTTCTGCCTTGCGATGTGACCCAGTGCAGTTATGAGTTGATCGAAAGCAGTGTCTACCCTGGGACCACATATTGACTCCACACGAGGTTCCAAACCTCGTGGATCGCTTAGACACTGAGTGATCTTTTGCTCGGCAAGTGCGATAAAGGAGTTGAAGAGGTGATGCAAAGCATACTCGCCGACAGTCCTTGATTCTTGCGGATGATGATGACGAGACTGTGAGCGACTGTGATTGTTGTCTCTCCTTGACCGTCCACTATGCATCCGTTCCGGTCTCTTTGCCGTTCCATCTGCAACGGAGCTCGTGGGAGAATGGCCTTTGGCAGGGACCGCACCAGTGGCAATGTTTCCATTGATGGAGGGTAGCGTGCCGATGCTATCCTCTGCCATTTTTAATGTATTGAGCCCATTCTGATTGCTTTCGGCGGCTTCAGCAATGATTTCCGGAGTTAGTGGACTTGCCGACGGGGTGGTTGCGAAACTGGTGTTTCTTGAATGTTGAATATTTCCATGGACTATCGAGGCTTGGCGGTGATGGCCATACGAGCCGGATGGCCTTCTCTCGAGGCCGAGGTTTTCGTGAGAGGTCGAGATTTTGGGGATGGACGCTACGGGCGTTCGAGGACGAGGCGAAGTGCCGCGCGACGATGAGGTGGTAAGGGCTCGTCCCCGGGCGGTGGACGTCTCTCGAGCTGGGATAGGAGGTAGAGGAGCCACCGAGGATATATCAATGGTAGGGTGAGACAAGCTCTCGGCTCGTTGTCGACCATGCGACATCTGGGGTGCTGCTGTAACAGGCGACAAGTCAGTGGGTCCATCGACCGAACACACACAATAAAGGGATATGCCCGAACTGGACGGAAGGAAGCGGTAGGCAAACAGTGTTTAGGCCCTTAAAACAATGCCTTGCAGCGCAACGGGTGGTCGTCGGAGCCGCAGACAAAAGCCTAAAACACCGATTGGGGAATGGAGGGCTAGATGACTAGGTTCAACGGGTTAGCAGAACGTACCCATCTAGAGCGTGAATGCGCTTCATGGATGCACCGCGTTGCCGTCTAAACATCTGGATAGGCAGGCATGGCACGCACAGGGAGCCAGAACGGTGTTTGGGGGTGTTGAGAGAAGTGGAGCTCGCTGCAATGATGGAATGGATATTCGATGCGATGTTGTGCCAATTTACTCCATTCACACTCGGACCCCAAAGCGTCCCTGGGACTAGTGAAGAGACGTTTTCTGTGCCTGGCAGCTCCGTCCATTTGGCCCAATCACAGCCCGCCCGCCTTATATCTTTAAACGCCCAGAGCGGCAGCACCTCACCAGCTGAAAGATTGCGCTTTGGGTCTTGTCGTCTTCGAGCACATCGCGAAGTCACCTGCGCCGTGCAGGAATCAATGTGACAACCTACCAGCGCGCCCACCACCCATCACGTACTTCGGATTGGACGCCTCTGTTGTGATGTACACTACCCGCCGTCCGCAGTTTACCATTGTCTGCAGCCATCACCCAATTTTTTCAGTTAAAAGGACCGCAGATGCCACCTAACCTGTCACCTGTGATTAGCAGTGCGAAGCGCTAAAACAATCCTCAAAACGTTGGACTGATGGAAGGGCGACGAGCAGATGGAGTACACTTCGAAGCGAACCATAGTGACGAAGTACCGCAGTCTGGACATTTCTGCAGGCTTCCCTCTCGTACGCGTAGCATCCGGCTCATCCGGACGATCTCCGAAGGCATTGACAGCGCTGCCGCGATTCCGATGTTGAAGCAAGAATATTCGGGTCTAGTTTGCTCTTTGGAATGAGTTTCACGAAGGTCTGTTGGTAGTTATGAGGAATTACTTCCGTTTGTCGCGGCACCCGTCGGAAGCCGGATCGGAATGGCAACTGGCCTTCTGTTCTGCATAAGGTACTGGCAGCACTTGCAGATCCCTCACGCATATACTCAATTTCGGCGCCTAGTAATAGATCAACAGCTGTATATCTTACTGAGCCACACAAAGCACAAGCCTCCAACTCAACTGCCGTGTAGTTCTACCATTCTTGACCCTATGGGCAGCCATGCGAACGTTACCAGACTTAGAAAGGTCAAAAGCGTGGGGTTCCGAGATATCATCGAGCATCCACCGGGAGCAATGAATTTAACTGCCGACAATTTTGATCATGAAATCACGGAAGACGTCCAAAGGAAGGTAATGCAGACAAGCGATTAAGACTTGAACAACACTTGCAAACTGTTTTAAACTTGAGTCAGATCTCATGTAAGCGGTGTAGTCAATCCGATCTGATGTACGCGGGCCATCGAGTTCCACATGTCAGCAACACGGTGACATACAGACCCGGTTATTTGCCCCTTTTGCATAAACGCGACTGTTATTGGATTGTATGCATCTCTTAGCAAGTGATTCGGCAGCTGAAGGTATTTTGTCGGCCGAATCTCTGAACGATTTGCAAGATGAGCAAAGAGCATTGCCAGATGCTCCCAGAGGTACGTAGCCTCATGCGCAACTGAGGCTATGCTTGATTTCACGTACGAAAGGACCAGGCCGTCATTTTCGAGGCCATTGGCATACCTGGCCTGATTGAATAGATTGCGTCGCCCCCAAAAATGGTTCGACGACTTGACGAAAAGCGTCGCAATGGACCGCGCTTATATAGAAGCCTAGACGGGTTTACGCGATGGAAGGGCCAAGTCAATAACACGCAGCCGCACTGAACGGGCACGCCGTACCGTTTGCGTCAGGCGCTGATGACCAGGTTGCAGCCATGTTTGGAAACCGGAGGACGCAAGAGGCCGGCAGAAGGCTTGGCTGGTTAATCAGCCCATGGGTTGTTCATGGAAGGCGTGTCGAAAAAAGTCGGCCCTGCTTGACGGGATATTTCTTCTCGGAGAGCATGGGCCGAGGGAGGGCTGAGGGCGGCTGCTGTGCAGACATAAAATTGCAGAGCATGGGCGCTTGTGACATTAGGAAGCATATCAAGCACCTTTTCCCAAGAATTCTGACCTCAGTGGCATTTCACCGTCTTTGACCTTCGACCAAATTCTTGTTGGTGTTCTGTGAAGCTCCATATCACGGAAACCCGTCCAGTCTAGATTTCCAACGTTCTGAATTGCCTTCAGGCATAACTTGCGTGTAGCGCGCCAACCCGGCACTCAGTTAGCCGGTTAAATCTTTCCGCCGACTTTTATCGTAGATTCAGCCATCGCCACGTCTTCCGACCCGTTTTCCGACCACGCGGAGAGACAGAAAATAAACACACTGAGGCCTTGAAGAAGAAGAAGGCGGAGGTGATACACTGTTTGGAGCTGCGCGCTGGCCCTCGAGCGAGCCATCCTTTTCCCTCCTATTCGTTATCGGCCCGGTGAGATTCCCTTCGTTCAGCCGCTACCATGGCCCAACTCGATACTCTGGACATCGTTGTCCTCGTCATTCTACTGCTCGGTACCATTGCCTACTTCACGAAAGGCACGTACTGGGCAGTAGCAAATGACCCCTATGGCAACTCGCTGGCACATGCAAATGGCGTAAAACACAGTGGAAAGTCCCGCAACATTATCGAGAAGATGGAGGAGTCAGGAAAGAATTGTGTTGTCTTCTACGGTTCCCAGACCGGCACGGCCGAAGACTACGCATCCAGACTGGCCAAGGAAGGAGCCGCCAGGTTTGGCCTGGCCACCATGGTTGCCGACCTGGAAGACTACGACTATGAAAATCTTGATCAATTTCCGGAAGACAAGGTGGCCTTCTTCATCCTCGCGACATACGGCGAAGGTGAGCCCACTGATAATGCGGTCGAATTCTATGAGTTCATCCACGGCGACGACGTGACTTTTAGCGGTGAGGGTGATAGCGGTTCGGAGGACAAACCTCTGGGCAAAATGCATTATGTCGCTTTCGGCCTGGGCAACAACACATACGAGCACTACAACTCAATGGTCCGCAACGTTAATACAGCTTTGGAGAAGCTGGGCGCTCAGAGAATCGGAGAGGCTGGTGAAGGCGATGATGGTGCCGGCACCATGGAAGAAGATTTCTTGGCTTGGAAGGAACCCATGTGGCAAGCTCTCAGCAAAGAAATGAACCTCGAAGAGCGAGAAGCCGTGTATGAGCCTGCTTTCGATGTCACCGATAAACCGGATTTGGATGCCTCTGAAGACGAGGTCTATCTTGGCGAACCCAACAAGAACCATCTGCAGGGCGAGAGCAAAGGTCCTTACAACGCCAACAATCCGTACATTGCTCCGATTGCCGAATCCAAGGAGTTGTTCACCACTGGTGATCGTAACTGTCTACACTTGGAAATCAACGTTGGCGGATCTGGTATCAACTACTCCACCGGCGACCACATTGCCATTTGGCCAACAAATGCCGGCAAGGAGGTCGATCGATTCCTGAAGATCAATGGCCTTGAGAACAAGCGCCACATGGTCATCAGCGTCAAGGGCCGAGATCCCACCGCCAAAGTTCCTTTTCCCTCGCCAACCACTTACGATGCCGTTGCTCGCTATCAAATGGAAATCTGTGCTCCCATTTCGCGTCAATTTGTCTCGCAGCTAGCTGCATTTGCTCCGAATGACACAATCAAGGCTGAGCTGACGAAGATGGGCAGCGACAGGGATTATTTTGCTGAGAAGGTAGCCGAGCTGAATCTGAACATAGCGCAGTTCCTTGAAATTCAGTCTAACGGCGAGCCTTGGACCAAGATTCCGTTTTCGCTTTGGATTGAAGGTCTTCACAAGATCCAACCAAGATATTACTCCATCTCGTCCTCATCTCATGTTCAGAAAGACAAGATTTCCATCACGGCTGTGGTTGAATCTATTGAAAAGCCCGGTTCGCCGCATATCGTCAAGGGTGTTACGACCAACTATCTCTTAGCTCTCAAGGAGAAACAACATGGCGAGCCGAACCCGGATCCTCATGGTCTCAACTATGCACTGGCTGGACCTCGCAACAAGTATGACGGCGTCCATGTTCCGGTCCATGTTCGTCATTCCAACTTCAAGCTTCCCTCGGATCCCTTAAGACCCATCATCATGGTTGGCCCTGGAACTGGTGTTGCTCCGTTCCGCGGATTCGTCCAAGAGCGCGCAGCTCTGGCACGAGAAGGCGAGAATGTTGGCAAGACTATGCTCTTCTTCGGCTGCCGAAGAAAGGAAGAAGATTTCTTGTACGAGCAAGAGTGGCAGGTAAGCTTTACACTATGACGTTTTGTGAATTCCATGGCTGACAGTAAAATAGCAATACAAGAACGATCTTGGCGACAAGTTCGATCTCCACGTAGCCTTCTCACGCCAGGGACCAAGCAAGGTTTACGTCCAGCACAAGATGAAGGAGGCTGCAGCAGAGATCAACAAACTCCTTGAACAGAAGGCTTACTTTTACGTCTGCGGTGATGCCGCAAACATGGCTCGAGAAGTGAACACTCTACTCGGTCAGATCATCGCTGAGCAGCGTGGTCTTCCTGAGTCCAAGGGCGAAGAGATAGTCAAGGCGATGAGAGCCTCAAATCAGTACCAAGAAGACGTGTGGTCATGATCCACAATCGAACTCGTGACTGGCGTTTTGGAGGCTTGGTCATCGTACTGCACTTTGATTGGAGCGAGCATCATGGAGTTACCTGCAAGAGATTGGACTTTGTATAAACATTGAGACCGTCTTGCAACTGTTTCTCTATGTATTTGAGCTGCAAGGCGCACATAAATTAGATAGAATTGTTAAGGACTCTGCTCACCTCATCAGCAGGCTGTCAGCGACAACTATTCCAATTACCTTAGACTGAGAAGTGCACGCACCTTAGTTGTCGCTTGGCTAGTAATGTTTTGCACGAGTATTGTCGGGACGTGGAGGAAGAAGATTGATATGACTTTGGCATCAAGCGATGAAGTTATAGGCTTGAGCGCCGTCCAATTAGCAAATGACAATGTGATTTACTTCAAACCATAACCACGCGTAGCACAAAGCATTCCTCAAGTGATATCAAGTAGCGGATGAGCGACTTCTTCCTACGTTGGAATGAGCAAAGCCAATGCAATTCAGCATCTTGACTCCTCTTAGCCGATGGCTATGTGTTCATATCCATTGGGCCTATTGAAATCCATTCAAATTACAAAGACTAAGTCGCGCATCGGTACGATGATGGTATCAGAGGTTGATGAGATGAACAGTCTAATTGTCCCACCAGCAGTGGATACGGCACTACCCACTGCTCCATGATCGACCTCACCGCGCACCTTAGTCCCTCCACATAATTGCTTGTTCACGATTCTCAAGGACAAAGCCAAATACTCTTTTCTGTTTATGCTATGCTTTTCGCATTCGTGATGCATCACCCTTGTGCGCCTCATTGCTGATGAAATGGGTCGCGTAGATCAGCTCAGCCGTCAGTTGTGATGCTGAAACCTCCGATAATTCTATCCAGACGTCAATGAAGATCTATTTCCGAATTTTCAGCATCAAGAACGCCATACTACAGTCCAGGCTCCGGAAATCGTTGCAGCAAGTTGAAATAGCATAGCAGCAAGCATGTGGGCACTGTGGTACAAAACGAACAGCTCGCAAATGTCATTGCTGCACTACCACATATGCGATGGTCAACTCCGCCGCTCTGCAAAATGTACCTCAAGCCGTGACAAAGGCCAAAATGTTATGCCCACATTTCGATATCGAATCGTTTTGGCTAATGGCTAAGCCCCAATACCCGCGACTGACGCCATGGCGTTTACTGCGCAAAACAAAGTATGTCGATCGACAACGTAGAAAGAGATCGCCCAATCGAAAGAGCTTCTCCCCTTCAATTTACAGCCAAATCAAACGCAATCCCGTAGATTGTCGATTACCATACACCAATGATCTTTCAATGGCCGTTGGTTTGAACCTGGTCGTCTCAGCACTTTCATGTTGAACCGCTTTCCAAATATCCAATTTGTATGCGGAGGGAAATGCCTTGGAGAGCATGCACTGTCTTCCCCCTCTCGATGCCATATTAATGGAGGAGACCATATATTAAATGCATAATAAGCATGAAATATACAGTGGGTCTATCTCCACGTCGGCTGCGCTAACATCTGTCGGCTGTGTCGCAGCTTCACTCAACGTGTCGGACGGCTTCTTTAAATATCTGCAACAAACCGAGCCAGACACATCGTGCATATCAACCGGGGGTTCTCATTCCCTGCAACTAACGGCACAGATTACGCCTGCATCGGCTTGAGGCTGCCGTCACTGGCCTCCAATCTCGGTGAATGGGTATGCCTCCCCCTTGCCTGATGTCTGTTCGAGGCTGTCTATGTGGTCTGTAAAGTTATCATTGGCACCGATCATCACGAGACTCATGAGTGAAACCCTCAGCTGGGCTTGACTTGAAAACTTAGTAGGTATATATTATGGCAAAGGACATTGTTGGCTCAGGAATTCAAAACGATCAGAGATACTTCCCCTGGATCTTCGAAAGTGATCGGACCTAGTTCCATCGTGTCTTCCTGCAGTGCTAACCTTCCTTCTTTAACCTTCCACCATCAGGCTATGTCCACACACGACGCAAAGGCCACGCCTCACAGTTCGCCTTCCTCGAAAAGAAGCTGGAAGTTGCCTAGCAGGCATTGAGGCGGACAAAGCAAACGGCCGCCGCTTTGCAGCGTCAGAAACTGGACTTGTGCGACATATGGCTCCTTACTCTCCCGTCTTTTCGATGTCGCCGTGGGCTTGCCCACGCCACCGGTGCTCCATCAAACGTCGATTCGAGCTTGCTGCAGAACCAAAAATGCCCACAGCGTTACTCATTCGATGGGTCGAAAGTGCAATTCACTCCAGTTACAGCCTCAGTACCACCCAAACCGCCTTCGTGATCGGCCCTACCTCCCTCGCTAGTATAAAGACAGCCACCTGCACTACTCTTATTTGAAATTTGAAAGATATTTGCTGTATCTCGACCGCCATTGTTAGCCAGCCAGCTCTTCCCCAATTATTGTCTAGGAAAGCTCGAATCATCATTATCGCAATTCGATTTCTGTAGAGGTACGTCTCATAATCGCATGATTCTTGCCGAGCTAGTTCTAAGCTTTGGTGAGAGCAATGCTGAGGTCTTCCTCTGTTTGGAAGTAGCGACGTTTTGGACTCCCAACTCATCACTCTCAAACCAGAACCTTCCTTCTTAGTCTGACACGAGCTTAGATGCCTCTTGCTTCATCATCTTGAGAATAATTTACCTTCCCATCCTCACTTGTGAACTCACCGTCTTCTTTCAACAACGAGCATCCCTCAAGCACGCGGCATATTTCGTAGCTGTTCACTACCAGTGAGTCTTTGACACTATCAAATCGTTTCTTCTGATCATAATTGCTCACAGACGTCAGCTTTTGCTCACAGTCGCTGCTCGTCTCGGCATACTCACATCCTCACTCAGACCGACAATCCTTCAAGGTATGTGTTGTTATTTTGTTGAGTTCAATAGCAATTGTGAGTTCAAACAGCGGCTCTCCACCAGTTATTTGTTAGTGTTGAATTCTTCAGAGGCTGCATTGAACGACAATAGGCTATTCCATACAACCCACTTCAAACACCAACTAACAGTTAGTTAAGTCAAACCAGTCAGGTCTTTTGGCCTCGAACAACGTAACCTCGTATACTCAGATCACTTCATCAACCGAGAAGCAAAAGTAGGTATTCCTCTTCAAGTTCTTGCCAACCACTTCAACGTCTTATTCAGTGGCACTGGTTGAAAGACATCTGGCCAATGCTAGATCTACACACCATTACACCTTGTTCGAGAACCCGAGCTTTGCTCACTCACCAACACACCTTGATTCTTTTACGATTCTTTTTGGGCCAAGAAACAGACCGTTGCATGAGAACTTGAACTGACTCGTCAGATAGTGACAGCAATGGCAGCCGTTAATGTCACCGACTACGACTCGCAACGTCAGCACGCTTATGGTACATCTGCTGGGAACTATCCAGTTGCAAGCGCCTATAGTCAACCGGCTTCGCATGCTCAAGCTCTACGTGCAGCCCAATACCTTTCCGCGGGAAATCCAATGCCACAGCACTCTCATCCTAACTCCGGTATGGTTGCTCTTGCACAGAGCTTCGGTGCCATGAGTTTGCAGACCCCATATGTTACTGCAGGCAGGCATGGCTCACAGATCTCAGCTTCGACCGATTATCACGGAGGAGTCACCATGGCTCAGGCTCCGGCTTTATATCTGCCAAACGGACAGCAATTTCTATATCCTCCCGGTCATCTCATGTCTGGTGCGAATACAGCTCAAGCTCCCACTGGGATCTACCCGCCGATGGGTTCCTACATGCAGCAGAACACCTATCCAGGTTGCGGTCAACGTACTGATGGAAGTCCGAACTCGCAGATGTGGACTCCACGCATGCCGTCCGATTGCTCTCAAGGAATGCCAGCTCTCATTACTCCCCGTCGCGACTCCGTCTCGTCCAATGAAGAGCACTTACCCGCAACTCCCTTCACGGGTGTCAATACCTACGGCAGCTATGGCAATTCGGTCGCTGTTCTGGATCGCTCTCCATCTGGACATTATACTAACACTGGTACACCGTCTCCGTCTCAATTCTTGCCTCAGTACCAAGTGCAACAGTTTGGCAAGTCTCCGGCCGCCAGCGCCACTCCACTGGCCCTTCAATTGCTGGTTCAACGTGAGCCTGCCATCCCACGAGCGATTCCAGCTCCAAGTTCTCCAACGAAGCCACTTGACAGATGCCTTGAGAACAAGAATGGCGAGACCAATGTCTACATTCGTGGTCTCCTTCCAGAGACCACTGATGAGATGCTCAAGAGCTGGGGTGAAAGATTTGGCGACATTATCAGCTCCAAGGCCATCATCGATCACAAAACGGATCTCTGCAAGGGCTTTGGCTTCGTCAAGTTTCACAACTTCGAGACTGCCGAGAATTGCATCCGTGGATTTCACTATCTTGGCTACGAAACGAGCTTTGCTCGGGAGTCCTTCTATTCGAAGCTCAAGAAATTCGCCGACGAAGCGAACACGAACCTGTACATCTCCAATATCCCAAAGAACATGAACGAACATGAACTGTCCAGCTGCTTCCTTCCGCACAAAGTTTGCTCGGCGAAGGTGCTTCGTGACGAATCTGCCAATGGTCGCGGAGTTGGTTTCGCCAGGTAAGACCTCTTGTTTCTTCTTTCTCTGGACTTGATTTGGGCTTACTGACTTGAAACTTAGATTCGAGAGTCGTGACATTTGTGAAGAAATCATCAAGAAGTTCAACAATACTGCAGTGCGCCGTACTGGAGGTGAGGAGCATGTCATCCAGATCCGCTACGCCGACACACAGGAACAGAAGATGCTTAAACAACAAACCGCCGCCGCTCGTCAGTTCCGCGCCGCCGAATTCGAGTACGGCTGCCTTCAAGCCGGTCGTGGTCATTTCGTTCATCGTACTGAACGCATGCCCAGCGCCAGCCCAGCCGGTACCGATCGCTCTGCTACGACGAGTGACTTTGAGCAGTACATGCAAGGAGGAAATGGGTTAGTGTACTAATGTTTATATCCTTCGTTCGAATGCTGATACTCCACAGTGTCTATCTTCCTCGATCTCTCGGCCATCGTACAAACTTCCTTGCTATACGTCCTTCGCTTCCTACCATCAAGTCGGAACAAGATAGAAGCACCTCACCGGCCAACGGGACAACCAAAGTCGAAGGAGGCATTCCTCTTGACACAGACGAGGCAAAGAAAGGTCCTGCCACTCCAAATGCAAGCCAGAACGAACCCGCGGCTGTCACAACTGCCGCCGCTGATCAAAAGTGAACTACCTCAGTCCAATCCCATCAAGTTCGCACACTCTCTTCTATGTTTTGAGCGGTATGTTGACATAGACTCTCATACACAGCTATCGGACACCATATTGATCCAGCTGTTCTCTCCGACGAACGAACTTTATCCGAGCCTTTATGCTATCAATCCATATGGAACCTTATCCAATATCATAACATTTCAGCATTTGCTTCGAGGACAAAGATCTCATTGCACTTCTATTTCGGCATAGTTGCTATGGTTCTTAGCTAATACACATCTCTCCAAAGAGGGCTTGTGGTTTCTTCTGCGCTTCTAACTTATGTCGGAGCTGCTACAAATGCTTTGTTGAGCAATATCGCAAGCATCTGAACATCTGGTGCTTTGCTTCCAAATTGTGGTCTTTTATTTTCCTTTCGGTACAAACATCATGGTGGCTCATGTGGTTTTAAGGCGGTTGCTAAGATCCAGATTGTGGGTTTCGAAATCATCTGTGTTTTCGGAAAGTGAGTGACACTATGGTGGTTTGTTGTCCGGCAGTTCAGCGTTGCATGTAACGAGGTACACTCATTTGATAGTACCCTCTTTTGAGTGCATGCGTCAATAATTCAAAATGGTGTTCATTGGTATCTTGATCCCACTTCGGCGCTACCAATTGAGTCTCCTTCATTTCCGATGACGTGGTTCCCTAAATTTTGTGAAGAGGTGCTAAAGTCTATTCCTCGGTGGAGTATGATTCGCTTGATCAAAAACATTTAGCTGAAGGCCGTAGTGGATGGATAATTCAATTGACTAAATATGAATCATTAGAGACATTTGTGCAATTCGCGACTGGAGTATTCTTGTCTATGAACATGCAATGGCCTTCAGAGAGTTTGTGGGCATCTTAATTGCCCTTAACGGCATGCTCTGCATCAGCGCCACCCACTGCTGTACGGTAACTCGAAAGGAGAGCTAAATATCATATGTCTAGGGCTTCTGGAGGGACACATATCCGCCCACCTTCTACAAGCAAACGCCGAGGAATGCCAGCCGAGGTTCTAACCTCGACTTCTGGGGCTCTACGACTGTTTGAACTGATGTAGGTTATTGGGTTCTGAAAAACTATATACAGGGGACGCGGCTGAATTCACGATTGTAAAATTAAAGAGAGATCTCTTGATTGATTCTACTTTCTCCCTTGCGTCCTTTTGTGCTTGTAAGTCATGGCTCCTACGGAACCTTTTGGCTCACACTTGCCCTGGGCTGAACCAAGTTGGTATGACAATTTCCTTCCCAAGATGTCTCGAGGAGCACAATGATGAACGAGAGGTGACTGATTTTGAAAAGGTATTCCGGTCACCCGAGTCCGTACTACAAGGAATCGCACTACAAGCTCCGAGCGCACCTCCGCAAATGGGTCGACGAAACCTTCACGGGCAAGTCGGAGGAGTGGGAAGCGGCGGGCGCCATACCGCCCGAGTTCTACCAGCAGTGCGCGAAGGCAGGCCTACTGGTGCCCATTGCGGGCGGCAAGGCCATCCCCAAAGAGTGGGAGCAGTACGGGATCGTAGCGGGGATCAAAGCGGAGGAGTGGGACGGCTTCCACGACCTGATCTTGTGGGATGAGCTGACGCGCGGCGGGGCCATCGCGTCGCTGTTCATCGGGCTGGTGGTGGGCGCGCCGCCGCTCCGCCACTTCGCCAGCCCGCAGCTGCAGCGCAAGATCCTGCCCGAGATCCTGTCCGGCCAGAAGCGCATCTGCCTCGCCATCACCGAGCCTGCCGCCGGCTCCGACGTCCGCAACATCACCACCACTGCTGAGAAGACCAAGGATGGGAGGCACTACATCGTCAACGGCGAGAAGAAGTGGGTGAGTTGGTTATAAACCACCGTACACTAGGCTAGGGTACGGTTCCGTATTTTAGTCTAGTGGCTAAGTAATTCTACAGATTACCAACGGCATGTTCTCGGACTACTTCATGACGGCGGTGCGGACGGGCGGCGAGGGCGCCGGCGGTATTTCGATGCTGCTTATTCCGCGGTCGGAGGGCATCATGACACGCAAGATCGAGATCGGCGCGGGCGGGCTCAGCGCGACGACGTACGTGTCGTTCGACGACGTCAAGGTGCCGGTCGAGTACCTCATCGGCGAGGAGGGCTTCGGCTTCATGTACACCATGACCAACTTCAACCACGAGCGCCTGTGGATCGTCTTCCAGGCTCTGAGGGGCTGCCGCCTCGCCCTGCAGGACACTATGGCTTGGGCGCAGAAGCGTGAGGCTTTCGGCGTGAAGCTGATTGACCAGCCGGTCGTGAGGTGGAAGTTTGGGAACATGGGACGCCAAGTCGAAGCATTGGCAGCGTGGGCGGAGAAGCTTGTGTACGAGTTGGAGAATTTAAGCGATCTTGATGGTGAGTCTTTCAATCATGTTTCCGTTCTGCTTCGCTTGACTGACCACGGCTAGCTGCTCGTCTTCTCGGCGGAACTACGGCTCTCATGAAAGTCGAAGCAGGTATTGTTTGCCAGTATGTGGCCAACGAGTGTGTCAAGATCTTTGGTGGTTTGGGCCTGACAAGGAGCGGCCAAGGCGCTCGTGTTGAGGCATTCTCAAGAGCGGTCAAAGGCTTCATTGTTCCTGGTGGATCTGAAGATGTGATGATTGATCTTGGTGTGAGGGAAGCCATCAAGCTCAGCAAGAGAATGGAAAAGAAGGCATCGAAAATTTAGGAAAACGACGTTTGGCATAACATGTCGAAACAAGCCATGGCTTCAATGTCCTGTATTAAGATCATCTGTATCGCGACAATTGAGACAGACTCAACACTTGACATACTCTTGAAATCGGTGGAAGCATCAACCAAGAGAACCTGTCCTTTTGTAGCAACGAGAAAAGCTATCTAATATGGCTGGGTGGATTGTTCTGCCTTTGGGTATCATTTATGCGCTCCTTTGATTGAAGGTGATTCATATCACCCAGCCTCGAGCAGCTTTAGCAGTGTTGGTGCGAGGCTTCGCCCCTGAAATCAGCGATGCTCCATCAGCTGCCGACGCTGAACTCGGGAAAGCTTGAGAAAGAGTATCTTCAGAAAGCTTCAATACTGTCAAACCATTTACCACATCTGGCTCTGTCGATTGGACGGCAAGAGTGTCTGTATGCTCAGCGTCGGGCTCAGCGACACCCTCATCAATGTTGTCCTCTTCAAGTTCTTCCTCGTCGTACTCATCTGCTGTAGCATCTTGACCGTTAGCATCGCCATCGACACCAACCTCCTTCATGTAGGTGTCGAGCTCCTTGGCCATTTTCTTACTGAAACCACTTGCCTCCACTTCGACATCCAGCCTTGTGTCGAATTTTTTCGTGGCATCGGCGAAGTATGGTCCAGGTTCATCACTAAGAAAATGATATCGTCGTTCAAAGTACCGCCTTATGCATGCGACATCTCGGTCGAAGTAAAACTGTGCGTTTGGATGTGAGACTGACACCATTTGAGGGAAGTCGATTATCACAGGATCGACAGTGACATTACGTGGTGACTGTGATGCGTCCGTGGCATCTTTCTGGTCGACCTCAGGTGATGAATCAGAGGCAGTCAGCACAGCATTCCGTTCTTTTTCTTCGAGGAGTATGTTGAATTCGTTGTAGTCACCATGTATTAAACCATGTTTTGCTAACCGAAGCATAAGCTCGATCAGCTCGGCGTAGAGCTTCGCAGGCTCAGGAACCGACTCTACCATTCGCATTGGAAATCCATCGATCATTTCCATAACTACCATATGTCTGTTCCACGCGATTGGTTCAGGGACGGGAAATCCGTTATCGCGTAAACTCCGCATGAAGGTGTGTTCCTTTAATGCCGCCAGCCTGCTCATGTGCATCCATGATCCGCTGTGCCTCTTCCTCAAATAGTCACGATTGGCCTTGACGGTGCGGAATGAAATTCTGCCCAATCTGTGAATCTTAACGACAAGCTTGCGACCGGCGGGAGATGCAGCCACATATATATCTGACTCTTTTCCTACGCCAATCTGATTGCCTATACTGTAGAGAATGCCATTTTTGAGAAGAGTGTGAAGCGCGAGGTAGTCAAGACCGCCGTATGTCAGTCGGTAGCCGTCATAACTCGCGTTTTTAGTACGTGAAATAAGATTCAGCTTTGCAAGAGAGGATATGGATTTGTTCACAATGGACGATCCGCCTCGTAGAGCAGCAATACTTGCTATCAGGGACGTAGGGACGACTTCATGGTTTCGGCTGCCTTGCTCAACCTTGCGGTTTACTGGTCAGCCGTAAAAGTTATGTACTGGATGAAGCGCTTTACAACTTACTGCAGTTAGTACACGCCAGTCTTCAGGTGTTAGATAGCGGATCGCCTTTGGATTCAGCTTCATGTTTAATCTACATGAGCTAGGAAGTATTACAGGGAGGAAGAAGGTGGTGGAAATCTAAGTTGCGGGCAAAAAAAGTGCGGCGAAGTGCAAATTTCTTGGCAGCCGGTTTGCAAGCTCCCAGGGTCGTCGTTTGGCTTCAAAGGTAAACGCGCCTTACAAGCACAACATCTCCCCAAGATAATCACATTACCCTTCCATCTTTCTCAACATATCTCATCTCGTCGTATTAAGCCCGTAAACCTGCTTGTTACCCTCCCGTTGAACTCCGAAGTTGTCCTCTGCATCTCCTCACCTCGCCTTTCGTTTCTAGCTCCGACGCCCAGCTTCCACCATGAGCGGACAGGGCAAAGAGCCCACCAAGGCGCCTGAAGAACCCAAGGAGGAGGATAAATCTTTAGATAAGGGCAAGGGCAAAGTTACGGATGCCGATGACAGTTCAAAAGACGCAAAACAAACCAAAGATGGCAAGGCCGGCGAAGATGGCATCCTGCCGAAGGAAGAGCTGAGTGAAGAAGACCAGAAGCTCAAGGATGACTTGGATATGCTCGTCGAGCGGCTCTTGGAGAAGGACAAGAGTCTGTACAAACCGTCGTTGGAAGCGATCAAGAACTACATCAAAACCTCAACCTCCTCCATGACCGCCGTGCCGAAGCCACTTAAGTTCTTGATGCCTCATTACGAAAAGCTCACCGAGGCCTACGAGACATGGCCGGATGGAGAGGATAAGCTATCATTTGCAGATATGCTTTCCGTATTGGGAATGACGCACTCCGACGAAGACAAACGCGAGACCCTCAAGTACCGGCTCCTATCACCATCAAAGGATCTTGGGTCCTGGGGCCACGAATACATGCGCCATCTGGCGCTCGAGATTGGTCAAGAATATCAGAAACGCGTTGACGATGACCAGTTGACCGATGAACTCTCCGACCTTGCCACCTCCCTTGTTCCATTCTTTCTCAAGCATAACGCCGAAGCTGACGCTGTCGATCTTCTAAGCGAGCTCGAGATGATTGATCAGATCCCAAAGTACCTCGATGCTCTTACATACTCCAGGGTCTGCCTATACATGGTTTCCATGGTGAATCTTCTGCCATACCCTGACAACGTCCGCTTCCTTAAGACCGCCTTCGAGATTTACCTTCAATATTCTCAATACACAAACGCCGTTGTACTCGCCATTCGTCTCAACAACACAGACCTTATCGAAAAGGCTTTCAACAGTACAGACGATAAGAGCATCCGTCGACAAATGGCCTTTCTGGTTGGCCGACAGCGGATATGCTTAAATGTCTCGGAGGAAGAAGCCAATGCGGATCCGGAGCTTGCAGAGTGTTTAAACAATACGAAGCTCACGGACCATTTCAAGCTTCTCGCCAAAGAGCTGAATATTCTTGATCCTAAGACACCGGAAGATATCTACAAGACACATCTTGAATCGTCACGGACCGCGGGACTGACCAACACCGACTCTGCTCGTCACAACCTGGCTTCAGCTTTCGTTAATGCATTTGTCAATGCAGGCTTTGGAGCTGACAAACTCATGCTTGTGTCGGAGAAATCAAGCTGGGTCTGGAAGACCAAGGAGGAGGGTATGCTTTCGACTGCCGCATCGTTGGGTATGCTTCTGCAATGGGACGTCGAAATCGGCCTCGACAAAGTTGACGCATACACGTACCTTGAAGAAGACTACATCAAAGCAGGGGCGCTTCTGGGATCGGGTATTATCTGCTCTGGCGTTCGAAACGAAGCGGAACCCGCACTCGCCCTCCTCAGCGATTCAGATAAACTTCAAGCACCAAATGTGAACGTTCGAATGGCTTCCATCATGGGACTTGGTCTAGCATACGCAGGCTCAAACAAAGAAGAGTTACTGGATGTGCTCCTTCCGCTTGTCGCTGACACATCTCTCGATATGAAGATCTCGGCAATGGCAGCATTGTCTTTGGGCCTCATCTTCGTCGGTTCTGCCCACAGTGACGTTCTTGAGGCGATCCTACAGACGCTCATGGATGAGGAGAGAAGCAGGCAGCTCAAAGATAAATGGACGAGATTTATGGGTTTAGGAATGGCACTGCTCTATTTCGGACAGCAAGAAGAGGTCGATGTCATTATCGAGACTCTTAAGGCCATCGATCATCCCATATCGAAAGCTACGCAGGTTCTAGCTGAAGTGTGCGCGTGGGCAGGAACAGGTGCCGTGCTCAAGCTTCAGGAGTTGCTTCATGCTTGCAACGAACATGTGCTAGAAGACGATGAGGACAAGAAGTCAGACGAAAATACTGCACTCCTACAAGCATACGCTGTTCTTGGACTGGGTCTCGTTGCCATGGGCGAAGACATCGGGCAAGATATGGTTCTACGACAATTCGGCCATCTGATGCATTATGGTGAAGCCAACATCCGCAAAGCCGTTCCATTGGCCATGGGACTTGTTAGTCCATCGTACCCGCAGATGAAAGTATACGATACTCTGAGTCGGTACTCGCACGACAACGACGTCGACGTTGCCATCAATGCCATCTTCGCTATGGGAATGGTCGGTGCTGGAACAAACAATGCACGACTTGCGCAGCTTCTTCGTCAACTGGCTAGCTACTACCATCGTGATGCAAATGCGCTCTTCATGGTTAGAATTGCTCAGGGCTTGCTTCACATGGGCAAGGGTACGCTCTCAATCAATCCTTTCCACACTGACAGACAAGTTCTCTCTCGAGTCGCTGCCGCAGGTCTTTTGACTGTTCTGGTTGCGCTCATCGATGCGAGGGACTTCATTCTCAAAGATACTCACTATCTCCTCTACTTCCTTGCTACGGCAATGCATCCGCGATTCCTGATCACTCTCGATGAAGACCTGCAGCCACTCACTGTCAACGTGCGAGTCGGTCAAGCAGTCGACGTAGTCGGACAAGCAGGTCGACCCAAGACAATCACCGGATGGCAGACACAGAGTACACCGGTTCTGCTTAGCTACGGCGATCGAGCAGAGCTGGAAGACGAGCAGTACATCCCGCTTAGCGGCACCCTGGAAGGCATCGTTATACTGCGAAAGGTTGGTTATCCGTCTTCCACCAATAGAGAAATCTCCGATGGCGTTGAGCTTGAGGCATTTTGAAGTTGTTCACGTCGGCTCGGCGCCATCGTCGGCGTGTGCCACTGAGAGCGTTTGGAGCGCCATGGCCAGAAGCATTACAAGCGCTACACAAGGAGATCTTACTGCAGAAGTTCGAACGAGACACTAACAGCTGAACAGAACCCAGAATGGGAAAGTTAAACGGTCAATGGCAACTCAGTAATGAAGAGGTGACGGCTGGTAGAGCAGAAGGCTAAAGCGTCGAATGCCCGTGAACAATGGAAGTCGAGTGCTCGAAGGGACAGCGATGTCATGGCGACATGAAGGAATGGCATTATGCACAAAGCTGTCTTATCCGCTTTGTGTGGGCGGTATAGAAGGCTCTTCTGATTTCATCGCGTCGTAGAATTAGGCATTTTCTGTACCATACATCAATAGTATAGCATAGCGCAGGCCATTTTCCCATTGACGCCGGCGCCGACACTACAAAAATGCAATCTTACATTCCCATTGCTGTGCTCACCTCAGAAAGAGTGTTCGAAGCGGACAATAGGTGCTTGGGGAGGTAATTAGAGCAATGTCACTGCGGAATCCCACAAGGCCAGATCATCTATCAATGCGACGCTGCTCTGTGAAAAGCATGTCGGAAGGCGGGCAGTCCCTTATTAATTGCACGACAACGAATGGCGGAAAGACAAGGTAGCACATCAATTTCGATGAATTCGAGAGGCGCATTGTCAGTTGGAAAAGGATACGGTCTTCCCCTGCCTCCCCTTACTACTTCCAGCCAATGCATATACCAGGTAAATTGACTGCCAAGCGACCGTACGAGATTCGCTTGCACATTTGGAGACTCCTTTCGCCATCACGAAAATCTCAGGGCTATTTCTCTCCCGTAGAACTGATAACTAATTGTGGATAGTGTACCCAATATTTGACTATGCGTACTTTAACTACTTCTGATGTGGCTAAGATGGCGCGCCTGGAGGTATTCAGTGTTCAGGGGGGTTGGTGTACAGTGCTATAACTGCCGCAAATAACGAGCCTATTTTAGAAGCGTGGCCAGCCTAGACTCACGGCGTGATTTGGTGGTTCCACATCTGGTACGAGGGAGGCACTGCTATGGGCCCATGGCTTGTCAATTATGCGCTGGGCCTGTCGGACGACATGCTCTTGCGCCTTCATGTTGCCCCTTCGACAGGCGGGGGTTGTCAGCCCTCAGAACAGGCATGGCTGCCGACTCTGGGCACATCAAGATTCGGGTAAGCGTGGAGCTTGTTCGCGGGCGCGGATGCAATTCTGGGCCGGGCTGGGGTTGAAATGGCGATGCGCTGGCCCTCGCCCTAAGCACTGTCAGTTAGTACGATAGGACCAGCCTACTCTTCTCGTGCTTCTCCCATCCTTCCATTCCTAGCCCCTAAAGCTTTTCGAAAGTGTGGTAATATCTAGTCATCAGCTGTTCCTCTTGTTCTTCTTCTTTTGTACAGAGCCGTTCCCTCTCCTTTCTAACGCGTCTCCTCCAGTTGTTGTTACACGCAGCACCTCTTTGTCCTTCCGTCTCTTGCTTCCGTGCGCAAATCTCAGCCCTGCACACCAACACTAACACCAACACCAACTTTCTGTGACACCAGATCGCCGCAATTTTGCTTTGCATTCCTTGCTTGTCACTTTACGCGCTTACAGCCACGATCTTGGGACCAACATTGTCCATCGTAACATATTTCGTTCTTCCACACTCTCACACCAAGCCATGTCGCGATAGGACTGCAAAATCATCCTCAACTACCAAAACGAGTTTCTGAGCAGCCTACGGTCCGCTTGTTCCTCGAACGAACCACCTAGTCATCATCTCACTGCTCTAAGTTCTCTTCACGCCATGGATCTCGAGAAGTTGGCACTCGTCACGCCCAACCTCCGCCTTCACGCCCACTACTCCCGCGCTTCTAATCTCGCAAGACAACATAAACCCTTTCTTGCTTTCCTCGCCCTAGCAGCCTTTGTCTTCACTTGCATGCACCTCCCCTGGGGAAAGTCGTTAAGAAGCTATGACGAAGTAGGAGAGTTTAATCGCACACTACCTCTCGGAAATGGCACAATCGAATTCATTCCAGACACTTTTGCCAATACCACAAAGAAGGCGAGGTTTGCAAAGGTGGCAGTCGCCAGTGGATTCGAGGATATCCTTTACGAAAGAGCTCTGGATACCCATGTGCAACATGCAGTCAAGCATGGCTATCCCATGTACATGGCACGGGAGAACGCTGCAGACGGCATGTTCAACAAAATTGCCTACATTCTCGATGTCCTCCTAAATGAGCTGTTCAAACCAGCAGATGAGAGAGTGGAATGGATTTTGTAAGTACCATTGCATGTGAAATCATTGGACCAAAAGCTAACAACGACAGCTATTTTGATGCCGATTCTATCATCATGAACCAAGAAATCCCACTCGAGATATTCGAACCACCATCGGACTTCTCACATATCAACTGGCTTGCGGGTAAAGATTACAACGGTCTCAATGCTGGCGTCTTCCTTATTCGCGTTAACCAGTGGTCGCTGAACCTACTCACTCGCGTTATGACCCACAAACATTTCTTTCCCGAAGAGGACTACACATTCGAAGAACAATCAATCCTGGCGCGTCTCACAGAAAACGATGACGAATTCAAAGATCAGAGCATCTACGTGCCCAAGGTGTGGTTTAACGCGTACTTCTACACACTGCACGAGGTGAAGCCTGGTCTTCTGCTGTCACACTTCCCGCACCCAGACTACAAGTGGCATATCTATGAGTGGCTCAAGGTGCTCGAATCGGACCGAGATCCACAGTTCAAGCCTGTATACAACCGACCTGTTGCCGAGACATCGTATCCCGATGAGATCAAGAAGTTTTGGAACGTCAAGCGACGTGCCGACAAGGCCATCAAGGGTTTCGAGCGTAATGTCAACAGAGGTGCCGATCCAATCCTCTTTGGCATGCAGCACGAGGAGACCAAGAGCCTTGCTGAGGAGTTTAGGGATCACTTTGAGGAACTGCGTAGAAGCTCAAGGCAACGGACAGATGAGCCGGATACACTGGAGTGGTTGATTGATCAGGCAGAAGAGGTAAGTTTGCATATCTCTTGATTTTTCTACCTCGCAGTTGAGACACCGCCGCTCACTCTTGACATAGTCCAACGCCAAGCTTATTCAAGCTCTGATGCAATACTTCGAAACTCACGACAATCCTCCACCGGTTGCCGGGTTCTAAGACATCTTTGTTTCTGAGCATTACAACTTATCTATGCATTTCTTTCAAACCTAAGCGCACTGCAATTAGAGAGAAAGGACCGAGTTAAATGGCGGCTACGACCTTCTTGACATATCGAATATACCCATATAACACTCCGCATGAAGGCACAACGGCGCCACAGTACAGCGAACTCGGTCTGTTGGTTGTGCATATTCGAGGAGTTCTATTGAGCTGTCACACCGAGCTTAAGCGTTTTGGGAATGGGGAGGACTGGAGTTCGGTCGAGAACATCGATGACGGCCAAAATCAAACGCGATGATGTAGCAGACGAATAGCTGCAAATGTTAAAAGTAATACAAGTCAACGAAACCATTCGCGTGCTCTTGCTGGTCGCAACGTGTAGCCATGATTTACGGGAGCTGCGTAATTCCTGCTGGACAGCAATCTGAAGCTGATCAAAGTTCAATGCCGGTGAAATACCAACGTGATACATCGAACTTTAACGCTTAATATCCTCGCTGCTAGGTCTCATTTGCTGTTTTCACGTGGGATTATTCTGGTGATGAGATAAGATTAGATTTTGGTGGCAGGTAGACCCTTGAGAAACAACTGCTAGCTGTCGATCCCAGTCTTTGGGCAACTTCATTCCATCGGCTGCTTGAACACGCCGTCTGCGATTGCTTAGGCTTCTTCTCAGGTCTTGGTAGCTAAATCTCGCCCACAAACACTCGAAACTTTTCCTTCAGCTAAGGCTGCTCACATCGAGATTCGACACATCGTTGACCTTATTGCTTCCGATGAAGCACCTCTTCCTCCCTAACTCATGACATGAATGAGGGTGGACGTCACCGCAATCGTGGAGGACCGGGGCAGGGTGGTACGTCATATAAGGGCAGAGAAGAGCTAGGCATCAAAGATGACGACCGAAAGCAAGGGAGGTCGAGTTCATGGACAATGTTCTTTCGCGGTCCAAAGTTAAGACGGAGGAGAGTCGCGCTGGCAGTATCATTACTACTGATATTGTGGCTTTTCATTTCGTATCGCTTGTCAACTACACAATGGCTATCAGAGGCACCATCAACACCTGAGCGACCCGGTTTCCGCGGTACAGGACCCATATTAAGAGACAATTGGCCAGCAGCTCCAGCACCTCTTGCCGCTCCTACTGGTCCTCCACCTGAAGCGAAGACAAAAAAAGGATCCGGGGAAAAGGGAAAGTTCTCCTACGACGGAGAGCTAACCTTCTACACACTTCCATCCTCCTTGCAAGTCATCTCGCGAACCGGCGGTCACAGACCAAATAATCGTAATATCCTCTTCGCGGCTTCCAATCTGCAAAGCGCTGCTGTTTTGATACCAATTGCCTGTGATATGGCAAATCATAGTTTGAACTACGTCCACTTCGCAATCATGGGCAAGAGCGATCTGACGTTTGATGAAATTCTGGATGTCAATGGCGTGGATAAGATGGAGTGCCGGTTGTTCTGGCACGACGCTCGACCAGATTATGCCGCGTATAGCTCGGACAAGAGAGCTGAATTGGCTGTTTCAACGGCTTTGTTGTACATTCAGAATTTCATGCATCCTCAGGCTATCGTAACCGACAATCCAGCTTCTGAAGATGCATTCTTCGTTCGCGGCTTACACTCTCGAACATCGACGTACAATATCCCCATCATCGAGCTTCCCGTCAACGACCCCGATGCCTTGGCTTGGATTGCTGGATTGGATAGCGTTGCGTTATCCGCGTGGCATAAGCCTACCATTGACATCCTAATCCAAGCTCAGCCAGAATCGTCAGGCTCACTGATGCGGCTTTTGATGTCTCTGTATCATGCTGACTACTCTGGTTCCGCTCACCCAAGGATCACCATCGAGTTGCCTCATGAGATTGATTCGATGACACAGACATTCCTTTCGGATTTCCGCTGGCCTCCTCCTCATGCTGGTTCGGTTGGTAGATTGAATCAACTTACTGTTCGTCGCCGAATACCATCACAAAGATTATCTGCCGAGGAAGCGTCCATCAGATTTTTGGAGTCATTCTATCCTTCAAATCCGACAGATAACCACGTTCTGCTGCTATCACCTCGAGCACAGCTGTCACCGCTCTACTTCCAATATTTGAAATATCACCTCCTTTTGTATCACTACTCCACCTCGAGTACATTTGCCAGCCATCTTCTCGGAATCAGCCTCGAGGTACCCGCAACCTTACTCGACGGCACAACAAAATTCGAGCCCCCAACACGTGACGCCATGTCACTCCAAAACCTCAACCGCGTCACCCCCTCATCCGAAGACTTTCTGCCCTCCTTCCTCTGGCAAGCACCCAACAGCAACGCCGCGCTGTACTTCGGATCTCGGTGGCTCGAACTCCACTCATTCCTGTCGCACCGGCTGGCCCGCTTCCACTCAACACCGTCCGCGGCACCCCGCCCGAAACTCGTCTCGCCCACGCTCCCCGCCTGGACCGAGTACGCGCTGGAGCTGATGCGCGCGCGCGGTCTCGCGCTACTCTACCCGGGCCGTGGCTCCGCCGACGCCGCCGCGCTGGTGACGCTGCACAGCGAGCTGTACGTCCCGCCGGAGGAGTTCCTGGCGCCGCCGGCGGCCGCGGACACCAACGCGGCCGGTCCGCCGCACATCGATGGCCGCACACCCTTCCGCTTGCCGGCCGCGGCGCCCGCGGCGCCCGCCGCCCCCGAAGCCCCGCTCGCGCCCGCCCGCGCCCTCCCCGCGCTGCTGCCGTTCGCGGCGGCCCCCGACGCGCGCGTCCTGCCGCACCTCAGCGCTGCCGGCGCGCCCCTGCGGCCGCAGGGCGTCGCGCTGGACGCCGAGCGGTTCGCTGAGGTGTTCCGCGCGGAGGTCGGCGGGTGTGTGGGCGGCGCGGCGGCGGCGAGCGCGCGCGGGCGCGACGGGAGCGCCGCGGACCTGTTTTGTTGGGGGGAGGGCGAGGGCCCTTTTGTGGAGGCGCTGCCTGTGGTGAGCGGCGCGGCTGAGGGTGAGGCTGTGACGACGGTGGAGAGCGGCGCGCTGATGGGGACGGCGCCGCCGGGTCGCGTTGGTTTGCTGGAGGGGAGTGATGCGAGTGAGGGTGTGAAGGCTGAAGAGAAGGAGGAGGGTGTTAGGGACATATGAGATTGGATTTGGATTCGGAGTGAATTGCAGGCGTTATTTTTCATTTAAGATTAGGCCATGTTCTTGGATGGCGGTGTACTGGCAGAGATACACACTGGAGTACTGAATGGTTTGGGTCTGAGCATTAGGACCGCGAAGGTAGCCTTTCATATTATATCCTTGTCTTTTGCGTTGTGCAGACTCGCAGCTCCGCTCCATGGGCATACACTCAACAGCAATGCCAGACCCGCTATGTAGGCAAGGCGCGTGTGGCCTCTAAATCCGCAGAATTGGCCTCCTATATCCATGCAATCGTAATGCATACTCCGGGACCGCGCACGGCGCCCGCACAAGCAGGCGTTCGTCGCGCTCCATCCCGCCAGTTTAAACCCGTGATACCGCCCGATCCAGCGCCGCGCTACAACGCAGACGAAAACAAGCGCAAGAAAAGCCGGTATCTCCTCCGCGCCGTCACCCATCCTGCTCCATGCGCGCAAGCTCGCTCTCCACCGCGCGCAGCTTCTCGCGCATGGCCTGCCGCTCGCGCTGGAGGCGGGCCCTCACCTGTTCCTTGCTCTCTGCCGCCTCGGCCGCCGCGATCCCCAAACCCGGGTCGATGGGCTCGCCGCCGCCGCCCAGCACGCCGCTCACGGCGCCGGACAGCGCGCTCGCGGCGTCGCTGTCGCCGAAGGCGCGCTTGCGCGCGTACGGCGTGAAGTCGACGGGCGGCGGGCCGTTGTTGGGGAAGGCGGGCTCGAGGACGCGGGCGGGGTCGCGGGTGTGCACGGGGAGGGCTGCGGCGGTGGCGGGCAGCGCGGCGATGGAGCTCGAGGGCTCATGCGGATAGGCTGGGTCGGGCGAGACGGACGAGTCGGGGTGGGCGTGCGCTTGGTGATGGGTCTGCGGCGACGACGTGGCGGTCGCGGGCATCACCCGCTTGCGCCGCTTGATCACGTCGCCTTTTTTCATGCCCGAGGGCCGGTGCCGCCCGTGCAGCTTGTAGTAGAGCCCTGTGTCGTGTAAGTCTTGCTGCCCAATCAGAAAGCGCTTATTTCAACCCGAAACGTACCGCAGGCGTTGCAGATTGTATGGCCACCATCGTCTCTTCTCCATAACGGTGTCACGGTAGTACCGCAATTTTGGCAAGCAGGCATCAGTGATACTTGATCTCCGGCTGAAGGTGAGGTGTTGTTGGCCGCAGCTCCGCTTTCCACGACTGGAGATGTCTGCGCCGCCGCTTGAGAAGCTGATAATGCGAGTTGTTGGGTTTTTGCGATGCGATTGTTGTAAGCTGGACAGCCATTGCAACCTGCATGGCCTCCAGTACCGTTGCAACGACCTCCACCTGGGCAAGTACCTTGTTGAAGCTCGGCAGGAATAAAGGTTGCATTTTGAGCATCTGCTGGCGACGTAGACGATAAGCTCCGTTCATGACTTTCGCCTGGAGGTGGGTCTCGAGAGATGGAAAGTGTTGCTTGTGCATTTCGTTTCAGATTTGTTGGTCTAGATTGGTTCCTTGCCTTCCAGTATAATCCGCAGGCATTGCAAATGGTCTCTCCAGCAGGAGAACGACGCCAGAGTGGTGTTCGTGTAGTGCCACAGTTGCTGGTATTCGTCAGTAAATCTCGAACTCGAGGGAGATTGTCGCGGTGCAAGTAGAGAGAGTCGCATGATTGTTAGTCTCACGAAACCGAGATTAAACCTCTTCACCCGACTGTGATTCCGATCTGGCAACGCTGATGACTGCGACAAGAGGGAAAAAAGAACATAAAAAGCCTTACCTGCACACTTGGCCAGATATTGTAGGGTTGATATTAGGGCTACCCCTCGGCACCGACCCAGAAGCTTCTAAAGATGCGGGTTGAGGAGATTGTGTGACACTACGATAGGTGAGAGTATCGTCCAAGGAGTGATACTCTGAAAGTTCGGACGTCCTCCGGTCGGTATTTGGTGATGATGCATCGGAATCCAAGACGGCTTGCTGCTGATGCTGAGTGGATTGAGAGGTGGGAATGCCAAGGAAACCTCCGGAACCGTTTAATAAGTTGAGAACTCTGGCCGATTCCAGCTCTTCTCTAGATGGTTCGCGATTAGAAGAAGGACCTGCGGAGGTAAGGGATGCGCCACCGCCGCCGAGATGCGAAGTCGACATTGTGGAGATTTGCCGCAGGTGGGCAGAGATGGCTATTGTGACATGAAGATGAAGAAGGTGATGGGAAATGGGGCTTAAAGTCGTGGAGTGATGCAATAACCAAGAGACGGCAGGTGTGATAGGTGCGGCTGGTCTTGAGAGCACAGGACGCACGGATTGGCGTGTTTCCTGAAAACGTGATGAGGAAGTCGAGGGGTGATATGGCCTCAAGCGTCCCGAGGGTTGGATAAGATGGGAGCCTAGGTGGAGGAAGACAAGCAGCAACGGGATGAGGGAAGTGGCATAATGTCGGATAGAATGAGCAAGATGGGTCTACGGTCCTGATCAATTTCAGTGCGTAGGATCCAGTCAAAAGCGAGTCCAGTTCAAGGCGGCGCGCTGTCGAGCCGTTGAAGTGATCAGTGATGAGCAGCCATTTTGCGCCGTGGAAACACACCTGTCCAATCACAGATACGCCAATTGTCAGCTCAAGTGACTAATGGAAGCGAGCTGGATGGCCAGCACTTGCTAAACGCCCTCATTGAAAGAAATGATTTCCGATGGAATGGTAGGAAGAACGACACCCTCTCCCACAATGCTACAATGTAAGGTACCTATTAGAGTACTCTATCTAGAGTGGTACATACGCGAAATCTACTCTATCTGAAAACCATCCATCGTACTCTACTCTACCACTTTTCATCAGGCACATCGCCAGCCACAAAGCTTGAACAGACGGAGATATCCATCACGGATCTCTGTAATCATTCGTCCCATTTATCAGTGTTCCGAGGCCATCCGCCACTTAAATAGAACTGCGACGCGCAATCATACCCTTGTGTCGTCACCCTTTGCGGAGCACGCGAGTAACCAGCGTCTACGAGTTTCACCTCGCGAGACCATATGCACACTTTGGGCTAGAAAAGCCTCGTCTCAAAGGTAGCTCAAAATCGTACATAACCTGATGCCAAGGTCGAAACTCAGTTGTGGCCAATGAACAGTTACATCATTAGTTTGTTTCTTCGTCATTGTTAAGCCGAGCACGAACAAGAAACACTCCGCAATCCGACCGTATCGCACTCTGCAAGGATACAACATGCTTTGGGGGAGACTCATTAAGCAATACGATCTCATTACGTCGGCTTCGACGCATATTCAGCATGTAACTTCACTTAAATGAACTGATTTGGTAGACATGCCACATATCCGTGAAGTGAAACGGAGTCCATCGTAAGACCCTCCAGTCGAAATCGAGAGCTGCGCTAGAGCACGTGTTGCAAATGAACTTTATGAATTTATGTCCATGAACTCGTCTCCATTCCTAACTTCAAACTCATCACAATTCGCATGGCCCTCCATCAATCCATGACCTACAATTGTTGGAAGCACATAGTCAAAAAGCATGAATGGAAGCATTTTTCACGAGATAGACAAGGCATAAGGCAAATGGTAAAGATGGAGGCCAGAAATAAAACAACTGCCACAATGAAACTATATTGGTACAATCCGACAAGAATGTGTACGTGAACCATACAGTTTCCGTACTCCATCGCAGGAAAACATCACCGGGTGCGAGGACATGAGTTAGGGGTAAGAGGATTCCAAGGTAGGGTTATCGGGAGCGGTCAGGTAGTTAGGTTGCTACGGGAGAGCAATCTCAACCGCGGTACGTTTCTCCATCGATTAGATTTGTTCGGCGCCCCAGTTTGGGTCAGCGTCCCTGCACAACCTTAGTCAGCTTTCATCCGTTCTTGCCCGTCATTAGCATATGTGCTGAACTCATACCTCATGTTCGCGGGTGGCTCGATGCTTGGGATGTATTCAAGGACGACGTAGCCAATACCGATGATGCCGATGATGGTTCCTGCTACCCACTTCCACCATAAGTCACCGACGATGATAGAGCCAACGAAGATATAGACTGCATGTATTAGCCGCCTTCTTGACCTCCTTGTAGTAAATGAGACTCACAAACGCCTCGGCCGATGAATGAGAACATGAAGGAGGCATATCGAGCGACCTGTGGAGGGATCTGGAACTCTGCAAGCCAACATCAGAAGGTCGTGTGCGCTAGAGGTCAAATGTGACTCGGACGTACCAAGGAGCGCGGTACCTGTAATAATGTCAATACTGCATAATTGAATTCGAGTGTGGACGACTTACCAAGACCGAATATTATCACGTAGACTCCGACGATTACAGTCTGGCTGGAAGGAAGTGTCAAACCAGTCCCATCCCTGAAGCAGCGCAATCGGTGCAAACGAGCACGCATAAACTTACATCGTGACATGTGGGAAGAATTGTCCGACGCCGCCGAGAATCATAAACACTCCGACGGCCAAATTGACTATGCGGCTGTAGAAAGGGTAAGCAGTGAATCTCGCAAGTTGAGGTTGGCTACGCCAGGCTGTACGCACAAAATGTCGGAGAAATCCATCGTGTCAACCGTATGAAAGCTCTAGATGAGGAAATAAAAGGACAAAGGTACAGCGACGCAGAGATGAAGGGTAGAATTGATGAAGGAAGTGGAGGCCTGGAGCTGCGAGATGGAGGTGTGGATGTTTAGGCCTTTCAAGCTGTGGAGTTGAAGCTTGCTTTGGATTCGTGGCTTGAAGCCGCATGACGTCCAGGGCCTCAATTGCCGCCAAGGACGCTGAAGGAAAAGAACAGATTCCAGGCTGCAACTATCTACAATTTAGATATGCTCTATTTCGGAAATATTTACGAGCAAAATTCATGACTAGCATCATTTTATCAGCGCAGTTAGAGCCTGGCTCTCTCTTTCGCTGCAAGTTCGATAGCGAGACCTACTGCCTCTTTGGCAGATCCATATGACGATTGATAACCGTAACCACCATGTCCATATTGATGGATGACCCAAATGCCGTTGATCTTTTCTTTCTCTACTCGTGGACCACCCTCACGCGTGGGACGCAGGCCAACTCCATGCCGGATTACGTCCAGCGCCTCAATGCCTTTGCCATCGGTCAACGCTGGAACAAGCTTAATGCATCGCTTCATGATTCTAATGGCGAGATTGGGATCTGGTTGAGATTCCCAGCTACCCTTCTGCAAACAGCCTCCGAGAATACAGCCTCCACCTGTGTGGAGAGTCAGTGACTGTCTCTTAGTGCAAATAGAATAGCATACCTGCGGCTCGAAGCATAACGTACGTGGCTTCGTCTGGTGCGTCGTCGGTTCCCGAGGTGGAAGCCATTATTTTGGGATCGTTGCGAACGAGAACTATTTGACCTCTCGCTGGATATACCTTTTGGTCTTCTACACCTCCAAGTCGAGCAGATGCCAAGCCAGTACAGTTGATGATAAGATCGGCTTTTCCGCCCGCGTGATGGAATTTTGCTGCCTCCGAAACATGTTTGACAATACCTCGCTTCACTATGACACCTCGTTTAATACACTGCCCTACGAGCCAGGACAAGTATAAAGGCGTGTTGATGCAGACTGATGTGAAGCTTGAGCCGGAATCTGCATCGGCTGGAAGTTCATGCTTTTGAAGATTTCGAAACTGACATGGTTAGAACAGGCTCTCACCACTGTTTGGCAGAGCTCACGTTAGGAACGACATCTTTCCACCATGGTTCAACCTTGAGCAGCTCTTGAAACCAATCTCCGGTGGTACTTCCCGCATCCTTTTGGCGGTTGTAGATGACAGTATCTATGTTGCTGTCAGTTTTGAGACGTACAATTCGGCGATAAGCTGTTTACCTTGAAAATGAATGCCGGCTTCGGGTGTTTCCAGGGCAAGCCTGCTCAGTTCGGGCCATGTATCGCGTTCAAATTGGGCGAGATTAGACCCGGGCTTGCCTACCCTATAATGGCTGTTAGAATAAATTCATCAGGCGTAGAAGGCCAGCCGAAACAAGGCTCCAGTTGAAGGACAACATCAGATGACAACGTATGATAGGGCGCAGTATAAGACATCATCGAACCATCAACTTGTACTTACGGTAAGTAATTTGCACCTGCCCACGGTGAAGCATATTCGATATCGTAGTCACCGGGCATGTGCTTTGCCACTACCGTAATTCTCCATCGAGTGGTGGTGCATAGCTTCAAGGCTGTGGTCAGGCCGATTACTCCTGCTCTTCGACATGGTTAGTCTGAGGTTATTGGTCTGGTAGTAAACATAAAGGCAACACTCACCCGAGAATGACAACGTTTAGGTCATCTCTCGCTGCCATGGTAGATGGTTGGAGTCAGATCGAAGGCAGTGTACGTGCACGCAGAGGGGGGATGATGGGCGGAAGAGCCTTGGTTGGCAGTCAATGAATCACAGCCAACAGCCACGGGAACGAGTGGTCAGAGAGAAACAGCAACAAACTATTTAGGTCGTGTGCTCCCTCATACTCTAAATCTCTTTACATCAAAGTCTAGGTGTTCGCACGAGAAGATAAAGACGTTAAATAATCAACCAGCAGCCATCTAGACAGGGTCTGTGTCACGGAGTTAAGTCTGCTTACATACTACTGGACGACAAGTCAAGGTATGACGAGTAGTGGAGCAGATGGCTTTTGACCGAAGCCAGGAAATAAGTAACCTTTGGAGCTAACAACTGTTCAGCTTTGTCGACTGCACACCAAAAACAGTTCGGTCGGTAAGGTGGTGTTTTTTGTGCCTCACTGCCTTAGTCTGGGTGCCTGGCGACCCCCCCGAAGTCGAGCTTCACGCCCATAATCAACACCATCATACCATCCCGATATTTGCTCCGACACCCACTCAGTGGCTGAGTGGCAGGCTTCCAATGAACGCCAGCCACTCATTCAAGGGGTTCGCCGCTCATTCTGCGATAGGCTCAGTCTTTTTGGCCGATCCTGTTCTCGCTTCCTTCCCACCACTCCCCAAGACCTCCAATTCTCCCCTCTCACACGACCCAGCTTCACCCAACTCAGCAACTATGGGTCACTCACAGGAGGAATTTCCTGATCTTAACGGAATGGGTCTGTATGCAGCTACCATCACTGGTGACGGTAAGTCATTCTCCTCTCTCTCTCCAAAATCAATTCCAGCCTTCTCAGTGAGCCTTTGCCTGGAGCTAGCCTGCTGACTGGTACGTCTATTAAACAGGAAACTGTCTATTCTCGGCCTTATCCGATCAACTATACGGTGTTACCTCTCATCAAGCTGAAATTCGAGCCAAAGTCGTCGATTACATGCAAGACCACAAGGAGTTCTTCAAGAGCTTCATCACAGTCTATCCAGGTGGAGGCGTTCGCCGTAATCCTAAGAGGAAGAATGTAGCTTCAGTTTCACCTCCGACATTCAATATCGCACCGACAGAGGAAGAAAGGGACCGTGCTTTCGACGAGCATATCACACGTATGGCAAGAGGTGGATCTTGGGGTGACAATGCTGAGATTGTGGCTTTTGCCCAAGCCTTTGCAACCAACGTCCGCATCTTTAAGGAGAACTTTGCATACGTTATATCAGCCGACGGTCAAGAAGTCAACGATCTTCCTTTTGCCTATATTGCACATCATGTATGTTCAATCTATCATGTGACTCCCGAAATACATCAAGCTAACCATTAACTCCAGGAATGGGAACATTTCTCATCCATCCGTAATCTTGAGGGTCCTCACACTGGACTCCCTCATATCAACATCAAAGCACTGAGCCCTATGGAAGAAGAAGCTCAAAAGGCTAGACTTATCAGCGCAGGAGTCGTTCAACCATGGCAGATCGAATTGGTCGAAAAGTCTCTTCCTTTTCTAACCGATAGAGCCACTATCAAGCGAGCAATTGCCGACTGCAAGGGAAACATCAACAATGCCGTCTCGAAGCTCATTGATTCAGATGAGCGCCGCAGCCCATCATCAACTCAGGAAAGCTCCAGCATTGAGCGAGACCCAGACAGCGACGAAGAAAGCATCTATGGACCAAATAAGCGACGCAATCAACGTCTTATCAATCGTGCAGCACACGATATAGTCAAGGCTCGTCGTGCCATGGCCATGGTCGATCGATTGAATGCTAGCAATGGCTCAGATGAGTCCCTCGACAGTACCGCCGCCCAGATTGCCGAGAGCTTTGCCAGCAGTAGTCCAGCTCCGATTTCATCTGAATTCAGCACAATAAACGACGAAGAATGGGTTCCTTCTCAGACCGAGGATGAGGTCAATTCAAGCAATTTTGCTGATTCGAAGAATGGTCCGATCCGATTGAAAATCAACCCACCCAAGACCGCGATCGCCAAGACCCACGTTCGACAGCAAGGTCCTCAGCGCCGCAGGTTGATCTCGGCCCGCGAAAAGAAAGAACTTGCCAAGAAAGCTCAGAAAACGGCCCGTAAGCAGCGACAGCAAGCGGACGTCGCAGCGGCCAAAGCCAAGCACGCCACCGAACAGCCAATACCTACGATAGCTGTAGACCTGGCAATCCGAGTCATCAACATCTAAAGGCAACCTTGTTGATCACGACCTTTTACTGATCTACAATGGCATTCGCCTGCATACGACGAGCACGCCCACCACAACAGATACCCCCACTAGAATCGGCATCTTCGGCGTTTCATAAGATTTCCGCCCCTCAGTGCTGATATACAGCATGGATACCGATATTTCCACGAGCTTCAGCTCTCGAGCGTATAATCAAACTTGCATAGCGACGGAGTTTGGAACCCTTTTCACAATTGACGGAACCACCGAGAAGTTTTTATTATTGCAGGCTTGCATTGCACGGTGTCGGAAAGGACGGCGGCAGGGTTTTCGAAACACGAACCCAGCTACCACAGAGTAGGATAAAGATGGGTGCATTTTCCATCGGACAGCATTTCTTGCAGGGAGAAGGTTTTATCGATTTTGGGCGAGACTTGGCTCGTCGGTCACACTAGACTAGAGTAGAAAGCACATCGACTCTAGCAATGGAAGGGTGCACGAATTTTTTTACATCCCACGCATGCTGATTCCCACTTCCACTTCGCCATATCGTGACGCATCACCCCTCGAGCCCACTCCCTCCTCCACACACAACCGCTAAATAAAATCGCCGCTGCCAAACCCCCCAAAAGGATTCGGCGGGCCCCTCCGCGCCGCACCGCCGAACCCCAACCCCGCCCGCGGATCCGCCGGGCCGGTAGGATCGTACCTTGCGCCGGGCGGCGCCAGCGGATCGTACCCGGCGCTCCCCTCGCCACCACCACCGCCAAACAGCGGGTCGTCGAACGTCGGGTGCATGCCGCCGCCGCCGCCGCCGCCCGGCGCCGCGCCGGGCACCCGCCCCAGCCCGCCCGCGAAGTGCGGCCGCAGCGCGTCGCGCGGCCCCAGCCCCGCCGGGTACAGGTCGCGCTCGCCGAGGCCTGGCGCCGGCCCGACGAGCCCGCCTGGAAGACGCCCTGGCGGCCGGAGCATGTCGTACTCGTCGTCGAAGCCTGGCGGCGCTTCGAGGCCGGTTGGGAGGTGTGGGCGCGGTGGAGCGGCCAGCGGGTCGGTTATGGGGTAGGGACGTGCTGGCGACGGGTCGGCGGACGGTGCCGGGATTGTGGCGGGTGCGCGGGGAGAAGGAGCGCGTTGAGGGACGTTGGGCGTGGTTTCTTCCTCGTAGCCCGCTTTGGAGATGCCTGGTGCTAGCTGTTGGATGATTTTGAGCTTTAGGAGTGTGCCGAGGTCGCTGAGGCGGGCGGGCGAAATGAAGACGGTTTGGAGCGTGGATGAGGCTGTGGATAGAGCGCCGCCTGGCGGAAGAGGTGTTGATGGTAGTGACGATCCTGAGATGTAGTCGTTTGGGTCGATGTCGAAGGATGTGCGTTTCCCAGCTTCTACTGCGATGCCATCTACCGTGGCTTTGTTGCCCAAACGGCCGACCTTGACTATGTATTCCATTGCGCTCTGAGGATGAGAGTATCGAAATGCGTAGGAGTTCGAGGCATTCCATTCTGAAGGAAGTGGCTGTGGCTCGCTGGCGTCTGACGTTGCTTCTATTGAAGGCGTCAGTAGGGTTGAAGATGAATGAGTAGAAGCACATACCGATGCGGTGATCTTCACCAAGACCTTTCAGCTTAAAACCAACTGAAATCATGCCAGCATGAACGGCCAAAGCTATGGCCTCATACGCATTCTTGATCTGAGGGTTTGCGTCTTGGGATAAGCTCGTTGCCATCAGCGAAGTGAGTGAGGCTGCTGAGAGCGGATTACCGCCTGGGTCCTGCTGGACCATGATTGATTAATGGACAGAATAGATTCACGTGTGTCGATGGAGATTCTGATATATTTTAATGAAGATTGTACAGTCAAAATATGTGGTTCGATTCGTAGGTGGGCGACAAACTTGCTGTTTCTCTGTAGGCAGAGATGATGACGAGCTTCACATTTAATGCTCAGGTTACGAGAATGATACAACCCCTCAATGCCCGCGCTTCGGAGTACGCGCCCGCTATTTCCACTCAGGCAAAGGTTCTACATTACTGGGCACCTTTTATTATTCACTGCAGTACGGGTATTGTGGCCGAAGCTGTCTCAGCCACCTCTTTCACTTCAACTTCATTCGTCGCACCTCAAGGAAACTATACTACATCGTCGCTGCCATGTGAGGAACTAATCTCATTAAAGAAAGAGCATGGAGAAAGCTTCACACCAAGATCGGCCTCCACGGTCGATACCAGTCACTATGATGGCTCCTAGAAGCCATGGTTTGCGCTTCATCATGATTGCTGCCGTCTTGATCGTGGGTGCATTGTGGATTCTTGAACCAGCAAATCTCTGGCCACTTCCTCATAATCAACCTGCTGAATCGAAGAGAGTTCCGCTCGAAGCTCATATTATGTGAGTTGCTTTCAAGTAGTACATTGGTGATGACTGCGATACTGACTATAGACGAGGTCGAAATGTCCTGACGCACGAGGTAAGATTTATCAGAACTGAGCAGCATTTTCATTTCTCCATGCTTAGAAATTTAATCTAGATTGCCTACGCGACCTCGTAGTACCTACCATGGAACGTATGTCGAACAAAGTCGACTTTACTCTTTCTTATATCGGCACTCCAACAGATCCGGATGATGGTGTGCTTTGCAAGCACGGCCCGACCGAGTGCCTAGGAAACATCATTGAGCTATGCGCGGCTCACCTCTACCCGGATCCCAAACTCTATCTCGGTTTCACAATGTGCCTGACGAACCACTACTGGAATATCCCGGACAAGTCTCTGGTGCAGAATTGTGCTCTCGAACACAGTCTCAGCTTTGACAAAATCAACGAATGTGCCAGTGATGACAGCGGCCTTGGAATTGATATGTTAAGGGACAGTGTGACAAGGAGTGCGGATGCAAATGTGACCTTCAGCTGCACTGTAAGTACTCTTGGAGCGAAGTTTTGATATGCCTCGACGTGGAACATTGCTAACTACAAAAGGTTCGCTTGAACGAAAGGATCAGATGCATACGCGATGGAGGAGAGTGGAAGACTTGCGAAGATGGATCGTCAGTCAACAGCCTCGTCAAAGACATCGAGGCGCTATGGAAGAAGGCCAATGCAAAGACACCTTCGGCATAAGGAAACGAACTTGTATATTGCTTGTGGCAAATTGAGAGGCTAAGGTATGGTATTGACGGCGTTAGAAGTGCTTTATAGCGTTTCTAAGCAGGAATTGATTGATCCCTAATCACTATGAAAATACTAGAGCTTCAAACAACAGCCATCGGCCGATGCAGTCCGCCGAAGATATTTAGGAAGTATTTACATGCTAATACAACGCGGAGAGGAGATAAAGCGCCGAAGAGGGAGACAGAAGACCAGAAGAGCAACCCGTATATGCAGAGCAGTCAGCCAACGAACCTCCATCTCAAACCTCAATTTTATCAATATCATATGCAAACATATCATACGCCCAGAAGTACGTCCACACGCGGTACAGGCTCAGAGCCGACCACACCATCCACGACGTCGCCCACAACCCCCACTCACTCTTCTCCTTCTCTCTTCCTTGCGCCGCCCTGTTGCCACGAAGCTTGTTGATGCGCGGCGCCCGCAGCTCCTGGAAGCGCGCCAGGTCCTTGCCAGCCGCGACGACGCGCGCCAGGCAAAAGACGTCCTCCATGGCCTGCGAGACGCCCTGACCGCCGTTCGGCGGCAAAGCATGGGCAGCGTCACCGACCAGCACGACATTGCCGCGATACCATGACTTGAGCTCGGGCAAGCGGAACGTCGGCCACGCAAAGAACTCGTTAGTGGCCTCGATGCAGCGCGGGAACGGCGCGAAGACGTCGCCGAAGCGCGCCGACGCTTCTGCTCGCAGCTTCGCTGCGTCCACGCTGAACTCTGCTTGCTCCTTCTCGGACCCGCAGAACCAGTATAGGCTTTCTCGGCGCTCGTTTGTGAAGGCGGCTGCGAAGAAGCCACGCTTGCAGAATACGGCTGTGGTTTTGGGTAGAGACGCGGCGTCGATGTCGGGTACGTCTTTCATTGGAACAATCCCGTAGATGAGTGATTGGCCAGTGTACTGAGGTTGGATGGAGCTATCGCCGACGACGTATTCGCGCACTTTAGAGTGGATACCGTCTGCGCCGATGAGCATATCACCTTCTACGGCGGTGCCGTCCAAGAATGTCGCAATGACTTTGCCGTTCACTTCACGAGTCTCCGACAGATTTTTTCTGTAGTTGACAGCGATGCCTTGCCGCCGGATTTCTTCGAGGAGAACGGCTTGCAGGTCAGATCGCATGAGTCGTAGTCCTGTAAAGCCATCTTTGCTGCTGTTTGCAAACGTACCCAGGAGAGAACCCTTCTCATCGCGGATTTCAAGCTCTGGTACCAGGCAAGCTCGCTTTTTCGTTTCTTCTCCTACGCCTAGAGTTGTGATCATGCGGAAGCCATTCGGGGCAAGGTTGATTGCGCCGCCAATGGTCTGAGGACCTGAAGCCCGCTCAAATATGATACACTTGTGACCATCTCGAGCGAATCGCAATGCCGCTACAGGTCCTGCTACACCTCCTCCAATGATTAGAATCGTTCGCATTTTAGTTAATTGAGAAATGGAATGTGATATCGACAACGAAAAGTAAAATATGAACACTCAACGCCGCAAAGCGGACCTCGCATATATAGACTTAAATGGGCCATTGGCTTGCATATCAAAAATGCAACAGCCTAAAAACTGGCTGATGCCGATCCAGCTGAACTCGGCGCCGACCGAGCACTTGTGGCGGCACCGATGCTGCTGAAGATGTTCTTGGACGCATCAGTCATTCTATACTACAACTTTTAAAACTCCAAAACTAAAACTATGCATTTATAAATGATTAATGATAATAACAAACGCATATATATAATAAATTTAAACGGTCGATCAGATGTAACTATGTACCGGCGATAGTGCGCATGATCTCCGAGCTTGCGGCTGATATTTGTGCCTAATTGCCTGAGGCTTTTTAATGCCTAAGGCTTCTGTTCTTGGCGACCGCCGAAGCTGTCCCTGCGTGCTTGAAAGAACGCTGGCCCTTTACCCTGGTCGAACCTAGAGGGATTCTCTTGACTTCATGACCTGGTGCTGTCTAGTCACTACATGCCTCGAAAGTAGTGTCCTGTTGTTCCTCGTCGCCGCAGGTATAGATGTTGTGGCGCACAGACCACTATACACACCGTGCACCTGTATATATTATCAGCTTCCTCAATAGAGCTACATAGATGTGCGAATGCATCGAATCAATTTCGCATCACAACAGATTTCTTCGAGCAGCTTCGTTCTCAGGAGTTTTGCGCAACGAGTATAAGCAAAAGAGTCTGGAAGGCTGCCCAGGAAAAGGCAGCGAGAGCAGAGAAGGAATTCTATCAGGACGTCAGGAAATGCGACAAGGAATTCAGCAGGCTCCTTGGTAAACTGGCCAAGCTAGACAAACAGCTGCTGCAAGACCGGAAACTGCAAGAGCTGTTAGAAAAGCTCCAAGCCAGGAGAGGAGTGTGGAGAGGATTGCTGAGAGGCCGTGCGAGGGTGGTTAACCATCGCAATGGCAGCTATGGTTGTGGTAAGTTTCGAACCTCTCACAAGGTCTAGAAATCTCTTGGTTTATTTGGTTTTTTAGCAAGCTCACATTTGCTGCCAATGTTTTTCCATGGCCCATTTTACATTAGTGTTAGGGACAGTAGTCTCGTAATAGAATAATAAGCGTCTCAGACTGCTTGAATCTGTCCAAGTCCTCGCCTTCCCGGGGAGTTGGACATCCTTTTGCGGCCTCCTCATCTCCAGCGACCACCAGACCCTCAGGGGCTGAATTTATATCAGCAGCACCCGCCCCTGAGCGATTTCCCTCGCGAGCGCGCAAACTCATTGACTCAGCCACCCTCGTGGTAAAAGCCGTACGTGTTGAGTATCACGATGGCCGAAGTACATGACAGGGATTGGAAACGCGTATATAGGAGGCGTCCACCGGTCACCAGTCGGTAGACTAATACATCTATCACTTATCTCAGCAGTACGAGCCCTGGCTGCGCTTGACCGTGAGGGATTTCCCTTGCGGAGGGCAACACCCCTGACGATCGAAAGTACGCGCTCAGAATACGGTATGAACCAGGCGACTTTGGAGGCCAATTTCTGCGCGCTGTAGAGATGCGAGAGCTCTCGGAAATGGTTCCGCAAAGCCTGCAAAAAGCGACCGCAACCCTAAGTTCGTTCCGCATGAAAATTTTGCGATTGGTGGAAAACTCGCGCGCGTCTACGCCTTCCTGAGACTTTGCGCGCGCGCTTAAACTTTTTCTCGTTACCGTCCCCACCGCCGATACACAAGCAGAAATGATAGCTACGACAACAGACATGCCTAGGCCTTGACGTCAAGTTATATTGGATACGACTTCATCCACCATGGCATCAGCACCACCTCTCTCCGCCAGCACCCATGGAAACTTGGTGCACGCTCTCACAAATGCACCTCAAATCTTCCTTCAACCATCGCTCTCCCTTCACGCCTCCGCAATTGCTCTTGCTAAATCTCTACTCGATCCTCTCACTTCGGAAATATCTACTGTCCAGCTTGAACGTCAGCGACAGAACCGGAAACGAAAACGGCATGAGCGAGCAGAAGACGAGGATCCGCTGAGGTTGAAGCAGATTTATACCGAAGGACTAGAAGTTGCTCAAGTTTGGGAACAGGTCAGACGGGCTGTTGACGCTTCGAGTCACGAGCTTGAGAGATATCTCGGGTCTCTGCAGGAGATCAAGCAGGGCAGAGCATCCAAAGCGGAAAGCAATGGCGATCATCGAAGCAAGTCGGTGCGCTTTGAAGAAGAGGAGGATGAAGAACTCGACTCGGAGCACTCTTCAGACGCGATGATCGTGGATCGAGAAGAGGATTTTGAGGATATCGAAGACGAAGAGGGAGCCCAGGACGAAGTTGATGACGTTGAAGATGGCGAAGAAATCGACATGGACGCAGACGATTTCGAGGATACTGAGGATGACGACGAAGCATTCGAACCAAACAACGAGTTTGTTGAAGATTTACATGGTCTTAACGATGGCTTTTTCTCTATCGATGACTTCAATCGACAGTCACAATTTCTTGAGCAGATCGACGCCAGAGGGGATCCTAACGATGGCGCCGCAAGCGATGAAGAAGACGTTGACTGGGCAATAGATCCGTTTGTGGGAAATCCAATGCCTGGTGCTATCGCAAATGGCAAAGGCATGTCAGATAGCGACGTCGAGGAAAGCGACGGCGAAGATGAAGGCCCAACATTCGGCGACATGGACCTCAATGCTCCCGAAGGTGCCAGCGACGAAGAAAATGGCGCAGAGGATGATGAAGAGCTTGATTTGGATGACGCTGACGATCTATCGAATGCTAACAACATCATGTACAAAGATTTCTTTGCTCCACCTCCAACCAAAGCAAGCAAGCGGAAAGGAAAGCCAATGCCTCATAACTTCCCGTCAAAATCTCATAGCACAGGCAATGAACTACAAACAGATGAAGACGATGTCGAACGCACCATAGCTACTGTTCATCACGACATATTTTCTGATGAAGAAGATGATGAAGACGCTGAGGAAGAAGTTCTGGATCCTGGCGATCCTCAGTCTCGACGCTCAACTCACGAGCGGCGCCAGGCCGCCTTACTCTCAGAGATACGCAAGCTCGAAGCCCAGAACGTAGCCAAGCGCAGCTGGACGCTCTCAGGCGAGGCGCGCGCGACCGAGCGGCCCGTCAACAGCCTACTGGAAGAAGACCTGGACTTCGAGCGCACGGGCAAGCCGGTGCCCGTCATCACCACGGAGGTCAGCGAGGACATCGAGGCGCTGATCCGGCGCCGCATCCTGAACCACGAGTTCGACGAGGTGCTCCGCCGGCGGCCCGACGAGCTTCTGACGGGGACGCTGGGCCGCCGCGGCGCGCTGCCGCCCGTCGACGACGCCAAGAGCAAGAAGGGCCTTGCGGAGCTCTACGAGGAGGAGTATCAGAAGGCGGCCGATCCGAGCTACGTCGATCCGCGCGATGCAAAGCTCAGGAAGGAGCACCGCGAGATCGAGCTGGCGTGGAAGGACGTCGCCGCTAAGCTCGATGCCCTGTGCAGCTGGCACTACCGGCCGCGGCCCGTGGAGGTCAGTGTGCAGGTGCGCTCCGATGCGCCCGCCGTCAGCATGGAGGATGCCAGACCGTCCGGTGTTGGCGGCGTGGGCGTTGGAGAAGCCGGCCAGCTGGCTCCGCAGGAGATCTACAGATCGAGCTTGGGGAAGGAGAAAGATGAAGTTGTCACAATCGGCGGCGAGGTGGTCAAGAAGGACGAACTGTCTAGAGAGCAGAAGTTGAGGATGCGACGACGGGCGAAGGAGAGGTTGAAGAAGGCTGCGGGCAAAGCGAAACCAGCAACAGCTCCCAGTAGTAGTGCAAAGGCTCGAGAGAAGAAGAGCGATGTTGTGGCGGGGTTGAAGAAGGGTGGAGTGACTGTGATCGGACGCAAGGGTGAATTGCTCGACGTGGAAGGCAATGTCGCCAAAGGGAGCAAAGCTGTCGTTACTGGCGGCAGTTTGAAGCTTTAGATTGGGATCAATGACATCAACCCGGAGATACTGCTCTGGTGCAGTGCTTTGCCAAAGTGTTCTGAGTAAACTCTCTTTGGTTGTTACTGTATGATTTGATGGAGTTACCTGGTGCCAGCGAACCGGCCAGTGGAATCCGTTAGTGATAATCTAAACATGATATCATGCATTTTCTTGCAATACTATTCAAAAGTCGTTGTTAAAATTTGCAACTATTCTCCTACACAAGCCAACGGGCTATCTTCACATCATGAGGCTCCAATTTCTCCAGCGCTCCAGCCGAAGACCACATCTTTGAATAGGAAATGCAAGCTCTGGGCCCACAACATGACTGATAGAATGAAAACCGCTTTTGAGGGATCGGGCGTTCCAGTTTTCGAGTCGCATCTCCGTTCATTCTGCAAACTCAAGAAAAATCACTAGCTCATAGACGGAAGGGCATTGGAAGATACCCAGCTTGCGCATTTCAAGATTTATCCAGAAGCTCCCTTAGAAGTATAGCTATACATATCGAAAGGGGACACCTATGATGCACCCGAGAATCCCATCCTCAATTGCGAGTACGATTGAGGCGAAGCGGAACCGCACGTACCGTGTCCTGGAGGGTAGCCACAAACTGCGCTGCTTACAAGAGCACACGAGGTAGAAATGGTCAGGAAAAGGCATGCACTGATGAACCGGCTATCTACTGCGGGATGGAAAGCTAAATCAAAGGCATCTCCAGTTTACGTACAGCCTGCACGGCAGAGCCACCCAAAAGCATTTAATAAGTCACAACTGGGTCAGCGTGGTCGCTCAATGCTTTCAACCACGCAACGACGCTAGACGGTGCCCGTACTGTCGCCAGGGCAATACTTCTAAGCCCACCATTCATTAGCCACGGTGTCTGGATTGAGCCTTTACCAAGTGCAGCGCAACACCACAAATGCCATTAATAACCACTTCACTGCCATTCAACTACATACCTTTTGTGTTCGACTTTGCCGGACGGTAGAGTTAAAGCATACCCGTTTCTATTTTCCTCACCAATTCCATCAATCACTAACTGCGGACCGTGTCTTTTTTTTCCACTGGAAGAAGTCTACATTTCCAACCGACGCAACCATGGAGGCTTAACTTGGCGGTGTTGTTTCTTTCGTGACGCCACACCGCAGTCTTGCCCGGCAGCGCATGGTTGCCATCTCACATGACATCGCGTTTTCTTCTCGAATCAAGTCTCGCCAATCGCTCTTCAAGTCGCATTCGATTTTGTATTCTCGTATTATTGCGCTGAGTACGCGACGAAAATAATTTTCCACTATATAGTACAAATCGCGACCGGATTCATATCAAAGCTAAAGAACAGGGTTGTAATTCCCGATCCCGCTTGCAGCCCTCCCAGGAAACATGGCCAAGCCGAATATTTTTTTGGGATTGCAAGTGAGTGTTGATGTGAGTGTTGATGTGAGCACAAGTCGAAGTCCAGACGGAGCTCCAAAAAAAAACCGCCACTTCCATATCAAATGTGCGAAAGAGTTGGCTCGGTTTATAAGTTCTTGTATGACCGTGGAAAAACCACACAGAAAACGGACAGACAGAAAGCGGGCAAACAGGAAACGGACAAGCTGAAAACGGATACGGAGCATGTCGGGTTGGTAAAGCTGTATCGCAATTTCGTGTATTGCCACGTGCCATGCTCCCAACGCAACGCAATTTCTGTACCCCTCAACTCTGCCTATCCGTAAAGCCAGCCTTCAATCAAACCTTCTACAACACTAAAATGCATGCCATTACTTCAGACCTTGTCAACGCCTGTCTCTCTGATAATAAGGGTGTGAAGTATTATGACTGTGGCGAGTTTGGCGAGGGTGGATGTCAGAATCATAATTGTAGCTGGGGTACATGTAGTACGTCTTCCCACTTTCCCGCTCCATGTTTATGTACTCGTAGAGAAATAGGGGCTCTTTGTACCCAAGCCTGATAGCCGTCTTCGAGCAATGTCACGAGGCCGCAGAGCCATCGCCCTGAGAATCTCAGCTCAGAACTTGCAGAATGTGCGCATCATCCTGCAAGTGGAGGCTGGAAAATGCATGAATCTCCACGATACATTTATGGAAGGAAAGGTGTGAGTAACTTATGAGATGTTTGATCCGCAGACGTGCCTTCGGCATTTCTACGGCGGTGGGATGGAGGGACCGATGAGCCATTCTTCTGCTCCTTCTGGATGGTATCATCACGCTTTCTTGAGCTTGAAACAGAATGCATCCTGCCTGTCTCTACTATGGATAGATGATTTCGGTCGGCGTAGATTCCAAGGCCTACCCGAATTTTAGTCCAATTTCTGCGCTCCTAGTACCCGCGCGGCCAGCGCAAGAGAAGCACGATTCGTTACAGGCAATGCTGTTTTCAAATCAAATAAGCCAGCACTTGAGTCAAAACGTTTAAAATCCTCCCACACGGCTGTATGTTATGGATAGAACAGGCACATTCATTTGTGAAGCTTATATATAATACACAGGAAGTCGCATTGCTGTTCAGAGATGCCTCTGGAATTTTCAGTATGACCCAACCGCGATTAGCGCATTTACGCTGTTGCAGCCCTCGGTGTGAAGCAGAGATTCAGTGGACCTGGCTCGATGGTGAAATGGTCACGTGACTTTTGAATCAAATCAGTGCCATCCTCACCAGGAGCGAGTTTCACATCAAACGTGGTAATGAGCTTAGCCAAGACGCAGCGCAGTTCCATGAGAGCGAGAGGCTTGCCAATACAACCCATAGGACCTATAGAGTGCATATTAGCACGCACGATGTTCACAATGTCTATGCTGGGTCGACATACCGAGTGAAAATGGATAGAAAGCGTTCTTGTCTTTGATCAACTCCGGCTTCGTCGACCACCGCTCTGGGATAAATGAATTTGGATCAACGTAGGCCTTGTTCGCTGTAGTGATGTGTAAGCTGTAATGCGAACTCGTCTCTCAAGCTTTCGAGTACTTACACTTTCCAAGGACATATTGTGGGCACCAAACATTGACATTTCCTGGGACCAATACGTCGCCTATCTGCAGGCCTTCGGGCGGAGTACATCGCAGGATTGCACTTGGAACAGGAGGATGCATGCGCAGTGTCTCGTTGATGATGCCATTGATGTATTCCGAATGTGATGCCTCTCGATGATTGAATGTGCCATCTTCATTCAAAAACTCCTTGACCTCCTCGCGTGCTTTGGCGACGATCTCGGGCTGCTTAGCCAAGTGGGAGAACATATATACCAGCGTGGCAGAAGTGGTATCGCTGGTATTGTCAGTGGTAGCTCAAGATTGAGAGAACACCAAGTAATGCGCCTACCTGCCGGCTACAATAATGAGTCGAGAGTCTCCTTGTAGATACGACCATTCTAGCCCTTTGGGATCTCGCGTCTCGTATGGCGCTAGGATCGGAGTCATGATGTCCGGGTGTGAAGCTTTCATCTGAAAGAGAGAGTTAGAGGAGTAGTGAAGAGTTATGGACGTTTGCTATAATACCTTCATTCGGTTTTTGAGCTGGTCGCTGCAGTAATTAATGAATCGCCAGTAGCCTGCAGCAGCGCCTGGGATCTTGGCGAGCATTCTGAAGAACCATACCGGCACTGTAAATTGTGAGTCAGTACAAAGTTTAAGCAACATGGGAGCTATTCTCACTTTGGAATGCAACCGGTTGCATGCCCTCGTTCAGCAGGTTGATTGCAAAATGTTCCTTCCCGCTACTGAGCATTCCAAAGTCTTTGCCGAATGCAAGATCACCCATTACATCGTAACCGAAGAAGTTGAACCACTTGGAGACGTTGATCGGTTGGCCCTTGAACTCTGCGATTCGCTTCACGAGAACATCGACAAATGGTTCGACTCTGGTCTCGTATCCTCGCAGAGCTTTGTCACTGAATGCTGGACTCCAGATGCGGCGTCTCACGTCGTGCTGTGCCCTATCCCGAGTTGAATGCATAGAACATCGCGGATTGTCAATATCATAGCCTATTCCCTTCTTGCATCTCGTATTTGGACCGTAGATGAGGTTGATAGCGGCCGGATCCGTGATGGTCAGGTCGTTTGAGCCGATTCGCACATACTGACCATACTTGTCATGTAACTCGTCGATTTTGATAAAGGCTTGAGACGTGCTACCTATGCGGAAAGTCCACCAGAAACTCGAAATGCGAGCGATGAATGGACCAGGAAACTTGTTCAACGGATTGAAGAAGGAGCGCCAGATTAACAAAGTCGAGTAGACACCGGCAAGGAATGAGAAGGCCGTGGATGAAACGGATTGGATCGCTTGAAACAGATCTTGCCCGTACGCCTTGTTGAGAATTATTACCGCTGTGACGGTAAGAGAGATGAAGATTTGAACATAAGCGACGCCGTACAAATGGTGCTCTCCTCGGTGAAAGTAGAAATAATAAGCAGCAGCACCGACCGCGACGGCAATAGGTAACTGGTACTCGGCCATCGTGTTTAGAGTAAGCGCTAAAGCGGAATAAGAAAAGGATTTCAAGTTAGGCAATGCGGCAAAGATATTGTAGAAGGCTCTTCTAAATAACTGCTCAGCATACGAAACTGACACGGTCAGGTTGTGTCATGCCTGTGGTATCTCGGAGAGTTGCTGATGAATAGAATGAGGAGTTTTGTGGAGTCTCTGTTCTGAGGCCCCCGACTTTCCCCGCGCGAAAGTTCCCGCATTGGTCCGCTGCTAGCTTGTGAATTTTGGTCGGCTACAACCTCGGATCAACATTATAATCTCGTTCATTATGTAGAGCATAAGGGAGCAGATGTATGCGGCTGGGGCGTAGCAACCAATGACATGGTGCTAGTTCGGACCTTGCGCCTGCTATGGTGACATAAAGGAAGATCGGGCCGAAAGATAGTTGTGAACAAGTAGGCCCATGTGAGCTTCGGAAAATTAAGAATATATTGCATTTAAAAGCCACGACTTTCTGATTTGTCTGGTGAGATGGCCGAGTAAGACTCACAAATCCCAGCTATACCTCGCAACTAAACTGACCAATTACAGGTGGTTATGGCGGCAGCTTCAGGTGCTGTTGGAGCAATCCGCGTGGGTTCGAATCCCACTCTCATCATTATCTTTTTGCTTTCTTTTCAGAAGTGAGAGATATTTGTGTGCGGTTTTGGTGGTGGTTGAGGAATTCTGCGGTGAAATTCGACATTGATGCCTTGGCCCATATTTTTTTGAGGTGCCTCAGACATCAATGAACAAACTTCGCCGCGAACATCACAACAATTTCGATTCTCAATTCGAAAAGAGTTGTGCATCATCTACATCATCTAATAGACACGTCTCAACCCAAGAGGCACGTTCCATTCAAGGGCGCTTTGAGGTTCAAACTGTGACATATCTAAAATTCAGTTATATCGGCCGCTCCCATTGTCTTCGCTTGGGCGTCGTCACAGAAGTCGTACTGGTCACGGTAATACGTCTTGTCTTTGCTGATTTCTACGGCTTTGCCAGTCAGGCTCTTGCCCTCAATGATTCGCTTTACAGCCGCTACAATGTTGGCTGTGGTAGTGAACTGGCCACTTGGGAACGACTTCCAGGTCTCTTCGTCACACAGATTTGTCTGAACAACCCCTGGTAAGGTGCAATTTACTCGGATGTTCTCCTTCGCCAATGTCGGCGCCAATGCTCGCATCAGGCCAACGACTCCACGTTTTGCCGCTGTATACACTGGCTAGGCTGGTGATGCATAGATCCCGGCGGCAGCTCCTTTGTCAGAATGGACTGGAGCATTTCGAGACACAACATACCTGAACTAGTCATGATGATAATTCCTCCCCTCTCAGGATTATGTCTCATGTAAAGCGTAGCAAGATACGAGGAGTAGACAACTCCTTTCAGATAGACATCCTGACAAAGCAACGGCAGCTTGGGCGGCGGCAACTGGTGCGCAGCATAGAACGGGTAACTATCCGCGATTCCTGCGTTGGCGTATACTGCATTCCATCAGCAGCTGTACTAAGGTAAGCTGAGCATTGTGAGCAAGCTTTTACCAAAGTCGATTTGTCCAAGGGCATCCTTTGTCTTTTGAAATACCGCCTCCTGATCTTCATATTTCGTTAGAGCGATACTTCCACCCCAATCTTGCCAGGTCGGATTCCATATTGTTACTGAGCTGCTGCTGCTGCTTTAGCCTGAGCTGTGCATGAGCAATCTGAGCCGTACGTGAGCCAAGGCATCAATAGCAGGGGAGGCAGCTTTTGACCCCACAACCAAACCGCTTATTGTTGCTTCTACCAATCCCTTATGCGGTGGTCGAAACCGACCTCTGAGCAGTTCATACTACTGAGGCGTTCATCATACGCACAGAACCCTGTCATAAATAGTAATACCCTATGTTATGTGTATCTTCAGTATTTGAAACTTCTCGACATGATGGTCTTGATTGATGCATATCCCAATGATCTCTGAAAACGGTCACCAGTTTAACTTGATGGCCGGAATTACCGCTAGTCCCCTCTCAGCCGTAAAGAAATACAACTAGTGGCCTAGTATAGAACTGTCATGATGGAAGCGCGCAACAGGCACGATAACCGGCTCCGGGTTGCATTCAAGGAAGATTGTCTTGCCCGCCCACTTTCTCATGATAACAAGATTTTGATTAACTATCTAGTCTCCTTGAGGTATTGATAACATGACTAGAGCGCGAGAAAGCACATACGACGCAGCCTTCAGTGTTAATGGCGGTTATCTCCTTTGACACCGCCAGAGCCATCACCTGAAATAGTTTAGAGTCTTCGACCCCAGTTATCAAAACGGAGTCTTCCTCCCTCACTTCTGCAACGCCAAAGTATTCCGCTTCTATCACTGGCCACGGCAGATATAGAATGTCTTTTTCGTTGACAACAAATTTCTGGCCATTGTCTCGAGAGTGATTGCACTTTGGTTCACTCCCTATGTAAGCAAGCAGACAACCACATAACACACGGCTAAATGGTAAGACTCGAATCTTACGATCTTCACTCACAACAGCGCAACTCAGGGTGTGCCCATCCGTGGCATCTGCAAAGATTGTGACCGATGATTTGACTGCCTTGTTACCCATCATGATATCGTCGACATTAACATGACGTGTTGGAATGAACTTGCGCCATTCGCATCCGTGTCCGAGCGTAGCAACTTCAGGAATGCCAAGAAACTTGCCTCGAAGCCAACGATATGCCAGGTACGGATTCTTTGACCAACCAGCTTGGTGATCACCGAGCACGTCGTGAACGACTGTTCCTCCTGGACCTTGGGCGGCGTAGGCAACTGCCTCATTCGAAATTGGTTCATGTGTCCCGCTTAAGTTTGTCAACAGCCTTAACGCGTCGAAAAGCATATTGGTGGTGATATCACAGCCACTTTTCTGCTCCATATGAAGCATAGTCGCGCCAATGCAAGCCATTGCATAGAAATAGGAGCTATGGTTTGGTACAAAAAGTTGCGTAGGAAAATCTCGAATCAGATGCTTCGACCACCACCAACCCTTCACAACCAGGAAGGTCAGCACGACTTGATTCCAGTTTGCCGCATTCGCAACAGCAACATTACTGAAGTCGAGGAACTCAACATCCTTAAGCGGTGATTGCTGCAAGAGATCTTCTACACGTTCGATGGCAGCTGGCTCAGGAAGATCGCTCTCAATCGATAGAGCTGGACATTCAAGAACTCCTTTGGAGGTTGGATCATTGATCAATATATCTCCAATGCCGGTCGCAAGGTCAACCTCGAGAGCGAAGGGCATATAGCTTGGCTGAGTCAAAGACGTATGAAGCTTTTCGCGTTGGCCTGGCGGGACCATTTTCGAGAGAAGTAGATTTAGAAGACCGGAAACAAGTTTTGCATGTGGCACTCGTCCAGTAGGCCCCGCATTAGCTGTGTGGTAACGACTCGTGCCTGAAGTTGTCTGCAGAATCTCGATACGCTGCGAGCGGTCGACATTCATGCTTGTTGCCATTGCGGAACGATCCGTCCTCGTTCGTTTCACGGGCCTGTTATGTTCCGAGGCGGTTGGCTCAACCAATAAGATCTCGTCATGAAATTGGCAGCCTAGTGAAACCGCTTCCTTCGCAATGGAATATACAACCGGATTACCAGTCACATAGTGGTCAAAATCGAGACTGTCTGGCAGAGGACCGTCAAGAGCAATTTCGCCACCAAGCTGTCCAAGATCCAGGCTCTTTAACGAGGTCACTACATTGATAATCACCCGAGTCAGAGTCGAAGAGAAAGCTATAATGGAACGGTCTATTCCAGTTTCCTCAGAACGAGATGCCAAGTCTTTATGCATGACCTCCAAGAAGCGATCCTTCCTGCCCAGCAGCATGTCGGTAACCTTGTTGTACAAGCCGCGTTGGACCATGATCGCCGCCACGAAGATCCATTCAATGGCTCGTGGGTTGAGTGCAGCAATAAGCAAAAGCTTGCCGGTGTGATATGTGGCACTGACGTGGTAGTGAGCAACGTCGACATCCACGGATGGCAAATATTTATTCAGCGTAATCAGATTCTGAATGTCCTTGGCATCGAGTTCTGAGTTGCGTGGTCGTTCGCCAGCAAAAGTTGGTAGACCCCATGCAAAGTATTTCAGATCTTGCGACGTAATGGCCTCTGCCACGGAAGTGGTGCTGTTGATTATCGCTTGAGCATACTCGACGTAGTCGGCGATTTTCCGATGAATTTCTGGTGCGCTGGACAAGTGTTCAGTTTCTATGACCTTTTCGATAATGCTCTGCAATCCCAGCTGAAGGGGCTCTCGTTTAGGGTGAAATGTGCCTATTCCTTGGGCGACCGTACTACTCGTGGAGCTTTGCCTTCCGTCTGCGCCGTGAATAGATTCGCCGGTCGTTTTTTGACTCATTTTAGCGTCGTGGGATGCAGCCGGTTTAGAGCACTGATGTCTCTCCAAAATACAGTAATGCGGACTAGGACAGGAGAGTCAAAATCTCTTGTCCAGAGATTCTTAGGCAAGGTTAAGAGATTGTTATACTGAGAATCATGTTGTTGTGTACAGTTTGAGCTCAGGACATGCTGAATCTGAGGCTGGAGAACGTGTTGGAGTGTGGGCAGGTGGGCGCTTCACCGCAGCTCTTAGGCAGCATTCGTGGCGCAGCCTGGCTCGGCCTTGCTGTTGTACTCCGTAATGTTAGGATCAAGCAGAGGCGCGCAAGACATATGCAGTGAGGAATAGGTAAGACGACCCGACGGCGGCGTGGTTGGATGAGGAGATAGCGATGTATTGGTCTGTCGATTTCCATTTTCTACAGCCTGGAAAATTCTCTGATCCTGTCTCCGTGGAGCTCGTTGAAAATGTCATGATCGAAGGGATGGATTACGAGGCTCTGTCATACGTCTGGGGATCGGCTACATTCGTTTCCGACATTATTGTCAATAACCGCTGGAAAATCAGCATATCCGAGAGTTTAGGCCTCGATCTTCGGCACTTGCGATCCGAAACTCACCACAGGGTACTTTGGATCGATCAAATCTGTACATATTCGCATCGATCCAGCACTAAACCCTGCAGAAAATTGGAGGTGCGAACCTCAGTTTTCTGAGGGGCTGTGCATAGGGTCAGTAAGGGGTGTGCGTAAAGTCAAAAGTCAAAGGGGGGTGTACGAATAGCTCCGCCTCCAAAAAGAGAAAGAAAAAAAAGAAAACGGACAGGATCGACAGCGACTGGCGGGCGGGTCAGTATTAGATTTGGATTTGGAAGGGTGCGTTCCAACTCACCAAGATTCGAACTTGCGAGACCGAAGTCATATGATGATGTGCCAATTAGGGTAGTCCTTTAGGCTGTGCCCCAATTAGGGATTCTAATCATACCCATTAACCACTCTGGCACGCTGTCACAAATTGTTGGAAGTTGTATTCTGCAATACTGTATATAATTTAATATAGAAGATTTGAGCGATTTGAGGAAGACTTTCTACAAACCCAGGGTCGACGAATCAACAAAATTTCTACTCCTTGGATATACTGCGCCTCTAAGTTTTTCAAATGAGTTTATTACAATTGCTACGTTCGGTGACTCTTGGATATATGGTTAAAGGTTGAAATGAGAAGGAGTCCTTAAGAACAAACTGCACCAGTGAGACTAGATAATGCAGAACTTGAACGCTACGACAAAATGCTACGGAAGGGGCTTCCGCACGAAGACCGAGATTAATATGTGCAATCTCGCTGGACCCACGCTGCCATGCTCAAAAGCTTTCAAACAGAGGTCCTCGTAGCAACAGTCTCGGAGTCATTCTCCCCATCATTGTCCGGCCTCCGTCGACCTTCCCTATCACTCTCAGCCTGCCTCTGCGTCTCCACAGCCATCGACCCCTTCCCTCCCCGCTCCCTCCTCTGCCTCGACGGCGGCTCATCCGCCGTGCTCCCAGCACGGCTCACCCTCTTCACCTCCCGGAGCACCTCCCTGAAGCCCTCCTCCAGGTTTGTCATGCGCGCCAGCATCAAGCGATTGAGCCGCCTAGTAGCACCCCCGCCCTCCTCCTCCTCATCGCCGTCGTGCCCGCCCCACGGCCGCGGCCTCGCCCGTGCCGCAAACCCCGCGCTCTCCATCTGCGCGCCGAAGCTGGCGGGGAAGGCGGCCAGCGCAGCGGCGTCGGGCCCGTAGCGGTTGTCGCCTAGGTCGGACGCCAGGTCCAGCGAGCGGATAGTGGAGGAGGGGGCGCGGCGGTCCAGCGCTAGGAATGCGGCGAGGTTGGGCGGCGGCGGCGCGGCGGCGCGGTGCTGCGCCGACGGGAAGATGGGCCGTGGCGCGAGGGCCGCGGGCCGGGACGGCGCGGCGGGCGAGGGCGGCCGCGCTTTGCGCTTGGCGGCTTTGCGCGCCGAGGCCGTGCCCGCTGTCATGCTAGTTGCGGCTGGTGTGGCGCTGGCGGAGTTGCTGTTGTCGCGTTTGGTTGCTCGCGTGGTGGGCTTTGCGGGTGAGGTCGAGTGCGCGGACTTCTCGTGGCTTTCGTCTTCCTTTGGGTTCAATGGGCTGTAGAGAATTGTACCCGAGGAAATATTGCGGGAGTGCATCTTCTCTCGTTTGGGAGGTGGAACCTTCCGCTGCGTGGGAGGATGAGGGAGCGAATCTATAGCTTGACGAGGTTGAGATATGGAAGATTCGGCTGTGGGCGACTTCATATGTAGGGCTGCCTTTGGCGTGAAGTAGTCACTGTCATGCCTGTGCTGAGGTATGTTCTCTTTATCAGAGCCATTCTCATCGGTCTCTAGGAATGACTTCTCGTAGGTAGGGCGATCATCCTCATCATTGGTGGCAAGTTCATCGTCTCCATCGGCGTCAGTTTGTTGTGGTAAGTCTTCGCCGCTCATGTTCGGGAAGTCGTAACCACGACGTAGAGCGTCTGTCGATGGATGTACGTTGGGAGAAGCAACCTCGGGTTCCGACCTAGTGAATGTATCTCGGGTTTTGACATTGGTAAGAGCCTGTACGGTTTTCAACCGGCGTATCGTAGGCCTTCGGCTTTCTAGCCGGTCGACAACCGATTGTGGCTGCTCGACGGGTGAGGCAGCGCCGCCTTGCTGTCCAACACTAGCCATCCAGTCCTGAACAACGTTCGTAGACTCTGCACGCTCGTAGGCTGAACCTCTGCGGCCTCGCTCGTCTAGAGGCGGACTCTTAAAAGGTCGGCGGAAGACCTCTTCCAAGGCCTTATCCTTGTGAAAAGTCGTGATTGACGGTTCTCGAAGTCTTGCACCGGGACTGAAAAGCTCATTGGGTCCCCCTCTACTGAAGGCTTGTAGTCTGCTAGAAATCCGTCCTCGCTGTTCAACAAGTTCAGCTGGCTCGTAAGGAAGACGGGACAGAATCAGCCGCTCATAAGCAAAGATCACCCATAATATTGGAAGGTGGGTAACTTTAATGATGGTCCGATTTAGCTTGACAAATCGAGGGAATGGCATAATGTACCGCAACGGAGTCATAAGCCACCCTATGATGTTCGTTGGTGGGATATATGAGAAGAGAGCATCGGATTTGACCATGGATATAGTGTTGACAGCGAACAAGAACTGATGCTCCTCATTTGCGTTCTACAGAAGTTAGAATAGACACGGAAAGACTTCTGGGATCTACTTACCTGAACAATAGCCATAAATGAATTTGTTAGGACAGTGATGAGCACTGTGACGATGATGAAATGACAAATGATCAAGAATATGGTCATTATTGCCTTTCCTAGAAAATTGTATTCGTCCCAGACCGCCCATGCAGCTGGTGTGAAACCCATGAGGATCTGAAAGAGTGCATAGGCAGCAGCAGAAGCATTGAAGTTATTACCAGAGAAGGAGAGGGTGAATGCGACAAAGAAGCCACTGCAGCTGATTACTATGAGGATAAGGACGGCAACCTAAAACGTGTAGGTGTTAGTCATCTGTCAGTTCAATTTGTGAGGAATCAGTAATAATGCTCAGTTGGGTCGAATTAGGAACTACGCCTGTACACTGAGGCATCAGAGGAGAAACCTCACACAAATGCTGTGGACAGTTTGAAGAATCTCGATATTCAGAATTCGCGGTTGGTTGTATGGGCTGTACGTACCAAGTCAACGGCCATCATACGAAAGGCAATTAGGAGTTGGCTGAAATAGCGGTAGTGGTCCAGAACAGAGAACAATCTGGGCAGTAAGAGAACTGCTGTGGATGCCAGCACGTCGTAGGCCATATTCGCAATGTGACGCTTACGGACATCAGGCATCAGAATTCCGTACAGTCTCAGTACATAGTATACGACGAAGAGCAGTAGGATGCCAATATCGAAGGTATTCCAAAAGCTTAGAATATAAAGGCCAAAGCCCTGCTCACTGAAGCCGACAATTTCATCGAGCATGTAACCGGCGCTCCAAAACCAGAAGACTATTTCAAGAGCCGTAATATCCAAGGAGCGTTCAATGAGGACGGCAAGAAAAAGGCCTAGCATGATGGCATAGGAGACGGTGGAGAAGAGTTGCCGATATCGAGGAACGCGTAGACGAGATAGCTTGAAGAGTGAGGCATCCGAAGGATCATACAGTGTCACGGACCTTCGAACCAACGCTTGTGGGTCTTTAACAGTGGATGAGAATTTGATCGTTTGGTTGGGCATAGTAGCACTGGTTCGAGGTGAAGCCGACTCAGCTGTGCCATATGTGGGTTCGTGACGAGTCTTCTTCATGGGTACTCGATGTAGTTGGTCGGCTGCGGAGTGAAACACGATTGTACCAGCCCATACGGCTTCTAACTGCTGCACGACCAAAGGGTGAGAGAGGAAACGCTTCGCTTGCGCTCGAATGGCGATTTCAACGGTAGATATTCGTGCATGTGTCCTCACAAGGGGAAACAATGGTGTGGTATTGCCTTGACGAGTGGGAACGAGACCTTGAAGGGGATCAAAGTCATAGAAAAGCGCATCAATGAGCTGATCTATGGTTAGCAGCAGCCACAATCTCTATATTTCTATTTGTGCCATGCCATACTTCTCGTGTATTTGCATCCCGTAGCATTCGCATAGCAAGAAGCTCACAAATCATAGCTCTTGTCCGGCTTATGCCAATACTGCCCGGATTTGCCTGGCCATCCTTGTGGAATTGTAAGCAATTGGCCAACAGAGCATATAGAGTTGCTCTCGAATTGTGTGACTGCTTGATCTGCTGTTGAATTGGTTTCACGAGGAACTGGGATACTTGGGGAGAACGGAGCTGATCCCATGAGAGGGTGGTTTCGCACTTCTGAATGATGAGCAAGCGGATACTATGCTGGAGATGATAGATTGGAATTCGATCTTGAGAAGTGGCGTTAGCAAATGAACTTTCAACGTGCATTGAAGCTTCTAACCCAAGTGTGCCGCCGAGAAGATTGGCAACAATGGTTGAGCATCGTCAGAAGACGTATGCTCGGGCTCATCCTCGACCGCGTCGTTGTTGTCAGAAGCTACGTTGTTCTGTTCGAACACCATTGGACTTCTCCTGGTATCGGACAGTAAAGGTCGTCTCTCCGAACGCCTGCGAGTCCGTTTCCGGCGCAGCAACGAGCCCAGCATGATGATGTTAGCTTGAGTATTTACTGTTTATAGGCATCCTGAAGCTGAGGACGGGCCGCGTGAAAGAGCGGATGGCGTCAGAAGATGAGGAAGCAGCAAATGATGTAGTGGAGGGGAATTATAAGTAGTAAATGCCTTGACTCAGTGCACAATGAGGTCTGGCGTCTGGACCTTATCTCGATCTGCCTTTCCAGCCTACGATGTTTTGAAGATGGTGTGTTAAAGAGCGCAAGACCGCCAATCATAGCGCGTCGAGAGCAACATGCAAACGCCACCACACGCTTGCCGATAGTTCGGCGAGCTGGACTTGTGCGACACCAAGAAAGACTGTAATTCCCATGACCCATCGAGGATGCCAATCCTGCATGTTGTACATACAAGGGAGGTGGTTAACATGAACAGGCCTGTGGAGCGAATGGGTGGGTGGGTAGAGGGTGAGAAATGATGAAATTATTTTTACACGGAGAAGTCGAGGATGCGACTTATGGCACGCACTAACACACGGCGGCTGTTCAGCTACAACGCGGCTGCCATGGAGGGGCTGAGATGTCTGCATTATGAAAGAGAGGGCATTGAGAGATGATGCAGTAATTCCATTCCTAAATCCCGCAATGGCTGCTAGCCGTGAAGTGCCTTAGCCTGGCTTATATAGAGGATACACGTTCCGTGATGCTGCGCTTCTTGGACGGAACGAACAAGCGAACCATAGAAGCAAAGGCCAAGCCTGAATTGACTTTGAATGATGCATGAATCGCCGCAACTTGTCCAGCCACTTGAATCCGATGGCCAACGAGATGCTTTTACCGCACATTACAGATCCACACTACTCCACGCTAATCGACCCTGGCTAAAAAATGTTCGCGTTCGTACCATATCGCGAATCTTTCGCTCCACCACTGCAACATCATGACCCAATCCTTTTGACTGTATAGAGCTCCTCGCTGTCAGCTCTCCTTTCTCATTCAGTCTGTCACTTGCATACTCTTCCTCTTACACGCTGTGGCTTGCACAGGAATCCTCCGGACATCTGAATGTATATAAAAATTCGCGGGGTAGTCCAAGTCGAAACAGTACAGCAACCAATCTGCATGAAACGGTGCGTTACCGAAAGCCTGTATTCAGTTGACGTCGGAATACCAATTGCCTATAGCCAAATTCATCTTCGTCTTCAGCCTTGAGCTACCTCGTACTACCCCTTTGCGTCCGCTTGGAGTAGTCAAGTCGAGGACCCCTCCATTCAAACTTTGCTCCCACGTGCTCCTCCATAACCACCACCATGCCTGGAATTACCAATGGCTCGGACGAGACCGTCATGGCCTTGGAGCTCAAGGATGGCTTCACTTGCCATGGTGTCAGCTTTGGTGCGAAGAAGAGCGTTGCCGGAGAATTAGTCTTCCAGACAGGCATGGTTGGGTATCCAGAATCTCTAACCGATCCTTCATACCGAGGTCAGATTCTAGTTATGACTTTTCCGCTGGTTGGGAACTATGGTGTTCCTTCTAGAGAGCAGAAAGATGAGCTTCTCATAGACCTCCCGGCTCACTTCGAGTCGAATGAAATTCACATCGCCGGTCTGGTTGTAGCAACATATGCGGATGAAGAATACTCGCATCACCTAGCAAAGTCTTCGCTGGGCACTTGGTTGAAAGAGCAAGGCGTTCCTGCAATTTTCGGTGTCGACACTAGAGCTCTCACTAAAAGAATACGCGAAGAGGGAAGCATGCTTGGCAAGCTCCTCATGCCGCAATCCATGTCTAATGGAGGCAACAATCTCCTGGTTCCGAATGGCGATACTGCAAATGGATATACGCCATCGATCACTCCCACGGGAAATGGAAGATCATTTTGGGGAGTCGATTTTGAGAATATCCCTTGGGTGAACCCTAATGTGAAGAATTTGGTTGCCGAAGGTAATGTTCAGTCTATTCAACTGAACCACACGATTCTGACGGGCTTTAGTTTCGAGAAAGGAACCGAAGATATACTCACCTGAGCCATCCAAGGCCTTGAAACATCCAAGTGGTCGTCCGGTTCGTGTGGTTTGCGTCGACGTAGGCCTTAAGTTCAACCAACTACGCTGCTTAGTCTCACGAGGAGTTGAAGTCCAAGTTATTCCTTGGGACTACGATTTTCCCGCTCTACTGAGGCAAAATGTGGATGGACTTTTCCTCTCCAACGGCCCTGGTGATCCTACTACGCTCACTAAGACGGTAGATCATCTCAAAATTGCTCTGGACGAGTCAAGAACACCTATCTTTGGCATCTGCTTGGGCCATCAGCTTCTTGCGCTCGCTGCTGAAGCCGAAATCATCAAGATGAAATTTGGCAATCGTGGCCATAACATTCCATGCACAAATCTTGTTTCGGGCCGATGCTACATTACCTCCCAAAATCATGGCTACGCCGTTGTAGCGGATTCGCTCCAGAGGGATTGGGAGGAGACTTTTATTAATGCCAACGATGGTAGCAACGAAGGTATCATGCACGTCGGAAAGCCTTACTTCAGCGTCCAATTTCACCCGGAGCATACGCCTGGCCCTCAAGACACGGAGTTCCTGTTTGATGTTTTCATTGACGCAATAAAGCGATGCATGGAGTCGCCTCAAGCCATGTCACAACCCGTGCGATTCCCTGGAGGAAATATTCAGGAGAATCTCAAACTGCACCCCAGAGTCCAAGTTACGAAAGTTCTGGTTCTCGGTAGTGGAGGATTGAGTATCGGCCAGGCCGGTGAGTTTGACTACTCAGGAAGTCAAGCCATTAAGGCCTTGAAAGAAGAAGGGTTGTACACAATCTTGATTAACCCGAATATCGCAACAATTCAAACCTCGAAAGGCCTCGCCGACAAGGTTTACTTCCTTCCGGTTAACGCAGAGTTTGTTCGCAAAGTAATAAAGTACGAAAGACCGGACGCGATCTACTGTACTTTTGGTGGCCAAACTGCCTTGCAAGTTGGCATTCAGTTGAAGGACGAGTTCGAAGCTCTGGGAGTGAAAGTACTTGGAACGCCCATTGATACAATCATCACGACGGAAGACCGCGAACTCTTCGCTCGAAGCATGGAATCTATCGGAGAAAAATGCGCCAAGTCGGCGTCTGCGAGCACCACCGAAGAAGCTCTTCGTGCTGTTACTGACATTGGCTATCCAGTCATCGTCCGAGCTGCATATGCTCTCGGTGGGCTGGGAAGTGGCTTTGCCGAGAACAAACAACAATTGCTTGACCTCTGCAACAAGGCATTTGCCGCCAGTCCTCAGGTACTGATTGAGCGTAGTATGAAAGGCTGGAAAGAGATTGAATACGAAGTGGTGCGAGATGCTCATGACAACTGTATTACAGTCTGCAATATGGAGAACTTCGATCCTCTCGGTATTCACACCGGCGACTCGATTGTTGTGGCCCCATCACAGACGCTCTCAGATGAGGACTACAACATGCTTCGAACAACCGCTGTCAATGTTATCAGACATTTGGGAGTCGTTGGTGAGTGCAACATACAGTATGCGCTTAATCCAGATTCCAAAGACTATTGTATTATCGAAGTCAACGCTCGTCTTTCGCGTTCATCAGCTTTGGCTTCGAAAGCAACAGGATATCCTCTTGCCTTTATCGCAGCCAAACTAGGTCTCGGTATCCCATTGAATGACATTGTGAACTTGGTAACCAAGTCCACATGCGCATGTTTCGAACCGTCTCTGGACTATGTGGTGGTGAAGATTCCAAGATGGGATTTGAAAAAGTTTACTCGCGTCTCAACGCTCTTGGGTTCTTCAATGAAGAGCGTCGGTGAGGCAATGAGTATCGGTAGAACATTTGAAGAGGCCATACAAAAAGCCATTCGTTCAATTGATTTGCAAAACATCGGTTTCAACGATACGAACGCTCTCATGTCTATCGATCAAGAATTACAGTTTCCGTCTGACCAGAGACTTTTCGCCATCGCCAATGCCATGCATGCTGGCTACTCCGTGGACAAGGTCTGGGAATTGACCAAGATCGATAAGTGGTTCTTAAGCCGCTTGAAAGGTCTGAGTGACTTCGGCAAATTGATGACCACATTCAACGCCAGAACGTGTCCAAGAGAGCTCCTAGTGCGAGCTAAGCAACTCGGTTTCTCTGATCGGCAGCTCGCCAAGTTTTGGCAGTCAACGGAGCTCGAAGTACGGCGGGCTAGAATTGATAGTGGTATCTACCCGTGGGTGAAGCAAATCGATACGGTCGCCGCGGAATTTCCTGCCATGACGAATTACTTGTACCTCACGTACAATGGTGCCGAGCATGATGTGAAGTTCGACGATCACGGCATTATGGTTCTTGGTTCCGGTGTCTATCGAATAGGCTCATCAGTTGAATTCGACTGGTGCTCAGTTCGTGCTATTCGAACCCTACGAGAGCATGGCTTCAAATCTGTCATGGTAAATTATAATCCGGAGACCGTAAGCACAGATTACGATGAAGCAGATCGCTTGTACTTCGAAAATATCAATCTGGAGACTGTGATGGACATATATCAGCTGGAAGATTCTAACGGAGTGATCATATCGATGGGTGGACAAACACCGAACAACATTGCTCTACCCCTGCATCGACTCAATGTAAAGATCTTAGGAACATCGCCAGAAATGATCGACACTGCTGAGAACCGTTACAAGTTTTCTCGAATGCTGGATCGATTGAATGTGGATCAGCCAGCGTGGAAAGAACTCACCAGCATTGAAGAAGCTACAGCATTCTGCGCAAAGGTTTCATATCCTGTCCTTGTGCGCCCTTCGTATGTGCTTTCAGGAGCAGCAATGAATACGGTGTACTCCGAAGACGATCTGGCGAACTATCTCAAGCGTGCTGCAGAGGTTTCGAGAGAGCACCCAGTTGTCATTACGAAGTACATTGAGAATGCCAAGGAGATTGAAATGGATGCTGTAGCTCGAAATGGCAAGTTGATTGGGCATTTCATCTCCGAGCACGTTGAAAATGCTGGTGTCCATTCAGGAGATGCTACCTTGATCCTCCCACCACAGGACTTGGATTCGGAGACCGTTCGCAAGATTGAAGACGCAACACGAAAAATTGGCAACGTACTGAACGTTACGGGACCGTTCAATATCCAGTTCATCGCCAAGGATAACGAGATCAAGGTGATTGAATGCAATGTCCGCGCATCTAGATCATTCCCATTTGTGTCGAAGGTTATGGGTGTTGATTTGATCGAGTTAGCCACTAAAGCAATTGCTGGTCTCGAATTGGTCGAGTATCCTCAAGTCCACATACCGCCGGACTATGTTGGAGTTAAAGTTCCACAATTCTCTTTCTCTCGACTCTCTGGTGCTGACCCGGTCCTTGGAGTAGAGATGGCATCCACTGGTGAGGTTGCATGTTTTGGCCGGACCAAGTATGAGGCCTACATTAAGGCTCTTCAATCGACTGGTTTTAAGTTGCCGAAGAAGAACATCTTGCTCTCGATTGGTTCTTTCAAGGACAAGCTTGAAATGCTTCCATCGATTGAGCGGTTGCACAAGATGAGTTTCAAGTTGTTCGCAACTGCGGGCACTGCAGATTACATTCAAGAGCATGGCATCCCAGTCAAGTTCCTTGAAGCGCTCAGTGGCTATTCTGAAGACCAGAAGCCCGAATACTCTCTGACACAGCATCTTGCCAACAACTTGATTGATCTATATATCAACCTTCCCTCGAACAATCGCTTCCGACGGCCTGCAAACTACATGAGTCGAGGCTATCAAACCAGACGAATGGCAGTTGACTACCAGATTCCCCTTGTATCGAATGTCAAAAACGCAAAAATTCTGATTGAGGCGCTGGCACGTCAATATGATCTCGAGGTAAGCAAAGTCGATTACCAGACATTTGCCTCGCAAGACGAGACAAGTCCGCAACTCCTCAATCAACCCAAGCGAGCCTTGAACCTCAAAGAACTCCTTGCCAGGTCATCCTTCCGAGGGAAGCACATTCTGTCAGTAAGCCAATTCAGTCGCCAGGACCTTCATGAGCTGTTCACGGTGGCACAAGAGATGCGCGTCGGAGCGCAACGCGAAGGCTGTCTAGATATCCTAAAAGGACGAGTGCTGTGTGAGATGTTCTACGAGCCATCGACTAGGACATTAGCATCCTTCGACGCAGCAATGAAGCGATTGGGTGGGGAAACAGTCGTGATCAACGAGTCGCACTCGAGCTCGCAAAAGGGCGAGTCGTTGGCCGATACGATCCGCACGCTGGGGTGCTACGGCGACGCGATCGTTCTTCGGCACCCAGACGAGGCATCGGCCTCGATCGCAGCCAAGTTCTCCAACGTGCCCATCATCAACGCGGGCAACGGCGCCAAGGAGCACCCGACGCAGGCCTTCCTCGACCTCTTCACCATCCGCGAGGAGCTCGGCACGGTCAACGGCCTGACCATCACCTTCGTCGGCGACCTCAAGCACGGCCGCACGGTGCACTCGCTCTGCGACGTGCTCAAGCACTACCACGTGACGATCCAGCTGTGCGCGCCGGCGACGCTGGCCATGCCGGCGGGCCTGCGCAGCGCGCTGGAGAAGCGCGGCCAGCTGGGCGCCGAGGCGGAGGCCCTGACGCCGGAGCTGGTGGCCCGATCCGACGTCCTGTACTGCACGCGCGTGCAGCGCGAGCGCTTCGCCGACCTGGATGCCTACGAGCGCGTCAAGGACGGCCTCGTCATCGATAACGCGGTCCTCAAGCACGCGAAGCCCAAGATGGTCGTCATGCACCCGCTCCCCCGCAACCGGGAGCTCAGCGATGAGGTTGACTTTGACCCGCGTGCTGCGTACTTTAGACAGGTGAGTCGCCAATGCGTTTTTGCCTTGAGAGCGAATCGATTGCTGACGTGTTTGCTTTAGATGAGGTACGGATTGTACTGTCGCATGGCGCTTCTTGCGCTGGTCCTCGCGCCGTGAGTGAACGGCTAGGCGTTCTTACGAATCTAAATTGCATGATGGGAAATGAACGGGACGATAGGAAAGTTGAAATAGAGTGAAATTGTTTGTTCAGCGGGTAGCGAAAAGCATATGGTTGTATCTTGAGCATCATAGAATTCATTGTTGCTCCTTTTACTCTGATCTCAGCGTTTCTGAGGAAGCTACTATGCATCGCCGTGATTGGACACATTCATGATTGGGGTTACTGGGAGTTCATTATGTGCATAGCATAGAAGTGAGCGACCTCTTCGCAATTCGTTCTAGGTCTTCTAATGGAGGCGTAGTATAATCTACATATGTGCACATGGGCATAACCGATGAATGCAATCGTCGTCGTGCGAATGGTGATGATGATGCAGTATGCCGTGCGAAACAGAAACAAAAAGATGGTCGTGATATGCAAATGCAGATGAAACAAGAGAAAAAGCGACAGGAAGAAAGGACAGGCTCTCAAGGCCATCCTCTCAATGAAAACCAACAACGAAGCACAACCAATGCACCCACCCCCAACGCCAGGACACCACGCTCGCCAACGCGAACCCAATCAATCTAGACAGCCCCAACGCTCACCAAGCCCCGTCCCTCCACAGCCATCCTCAAAACCCCATACTCCACCTGCGATCCTGGCCCCAAGACTGCACATCCTTCTCGTCGAGCCACAACTCCTCGACGTCGCGCGCGCTCGCACCCCCCGCCGCGGCTCCGCCCGCCGCCAGCGCCAAAGCCTCGCGACTGTCAGCGCGCGGCAGCCGCACCAGCGCCTCGAGGCCAGGCGACCGCGCCGCAAAGCGCGCGTCCAGCAGCCGGCGCGAGTCCACCAGGTCCTGCAGCACGGCGAGCGACGCGTCCGCGAGCACGACGGCGTCCGCCGCCGGGTCCGGACGCGGTGAGGCGCGCACGCTCGCCTTGCGCGTGGCCTTGAGGCGCGGGGAGAGCGGCTGCGGCGCCGTGGCCTGCGGCTGCAGGCGTGGCGAGAGCGCGGGCGTCGCGACGTCGCGGTCGCTGCGGGCGGTGAGCGCCGGCGAGGCCATGGAGGGCGTTGCGGTTGGTGAGAGGGCGTCGTCGGCACTGGAGTCGGAGATGGGGTCGGTGCGGCGGCGGCGGTCGGCGTGTGGACGTGGAACGCGCCGTGTGGTGGATTTGCGCTTTGGTATAGCCACGGGCTGTGGTGCTTCGTCGTCGCTTGTGTCAGCGGAGGAGAAGGAGGAGGGGCTGAGGGAGCGTTGCGGTGCGCGGCCTTTGCGTTTGCGGCCTCGGGATTTGCTGCCGCTTTGGGAGATGAGGGTGTCGGTTCGATCTCGGATGAGTGCTGCTGGTGGCGGTGTTATGTGCCGTTCGATAGGTTGTTCATCAGGTCGTTGAGGTGTCTTATTTGAGCCTTCAGGCTTGAGATTGGTCGTGGACTGACCATTTCTACTACTTGTGCCGCTCTTGTTTCGATTCAGGTCCGTTATGCCTTTCTTCCCTTCCATGAATGCTGCGCTCGGTGGTTTCGCCTTCATCCATTCTCGGTCACTCCTACTGGTCGGCAAGGTACTTACAACGGGTGGATGGAGATCGTTTACAGGTGGACACCTGGCGGTATAGTAGGCGGGTGCAGGTTTGGAAGTGGCCCAGCCTGAAATTCCGATGGACGAACCCATAGTAATATCTTGCCGTACTGGGCCTTGCCTCGAATCATGCTCTTCTATTTCTTCCAAAACCTCTTCATCTGGTCTATGATATCTTTTCTTGTTCCAGCCGTTACCGGCAAGAAGATGTGATGGATCCTGCGCAGGACCCAAGTCCGTGGAACTACTACCTTGACTGCTGTGAGTGCCAGCAGTGGTCAAGGTTCGACTACCATCTGTTTTCCCACTCTTGTCCGAATTCACCGTCCGATTCCTGTTCCTTCGAGGTGGAGGGCCTGGGCCAAGACTGATTTCCTCTTGCCAGTAAGGGTTGATTTCGAAGGGAGCGGGATGCTGATACAATTCAGGCTGCTCGGTTTGTATGGCTTCTCTTTGTTTCTTATCTCGATTGGCCTCTCGACGGCGTTTTCGTTTGTATGCAGCGGCATAACAAGGGCCGCAACTGGTGTAGTAGAAGACTGCGCTCAGAAGGCCCCTCCAGAACCACCATTGGTCGGCGGCCTGGCCCATTTCGGGGCAATAGAGAGGTCGAAGCCAGTATAGAGAGCCAAGAAGATGAAGCGGAATCAATTGGGAGCGTAATTAAGGAGAGAAGGCGGAAGTACGGTGCCAAGGGACTTTGAGACAAGGAGGGTTGCGGAGGTTAGATGTGGGAACAGAGCAGATCGAGGCTCATATCGACAGCTTTCCAAATTGTACGGGTTGCAAGTTTCTTTGCTGGGTTTGGAGAGGTATGGACGAGGCTGAGGAGGCGATAATGGCGCAATTGTTGTGGTAGAAATGGCGGAGTGGCACGGAGAGAGGATGAATGGAATACTGACGCTCCGACACTCTAACGCTCAGGGTCTCGGGGGCTATTCCGGTGGCAGCCACACGTGACGGTGTTCCGTGCTCTTGGAACGATGCTGCACCAATGCGAAACGGGGCTGAGTTGGTGGTAGCAAATACGGTGAAGGTGCTGTGGTGTTGATTGTGAGGCATTTGACGTGCGTGCGGAGATCCGAGGAGATCAACAAGCGTCGTGCAACTTGGCAGCGTGGCAATTTTAGCATCTTGTGTCATCGTAAGAATGAGAGCAAGTCTTGATATCAAAAGGCCATTCATCTTTCTAAGCACGGAAGCGGTAATTAGTTAGACAGGGGAGCGCTCAGCACCGTAGTCATCCATCCGAACAGCCATTCATCCCACGTTCCCTCCCATGTGCGCCAATCACTCTTCCCTACGGCTGACCTGGTACTCTCACAATGGAATGCACGTTGGCAAACGTCGACGTTTCTACGGCTTCATGGAAACATGGAAAACCTTAAACGCTCCTTGTGACTTCTTCCCGAACTGGACTTTGCATCCACGCATTCTCTTGGCGTCTTGTCATTTGTCTTGGGTGAGGCACCGCATTGCGCCAAAAACATGGCATTTCACACTTGAAAGGCAATGACCATTTCACCCTCTATACTCGGCATCCGGCTGCTTCTCGTGTCCGCTGTATCTGCCTGTGTCGTTCCGTCTTAATCACTTCCCTACGCTCTTACAAATCGGATGCTCCCAAGGAATCCGATTGGAATTTGAGTCTATTACACAACCACTCTCCGTAGCATTTCCGTTCCCGCCAGAATTCTCCGGCCCGTAACGGCGTCTCTACCCTTTCCACTCTCCCACCGTCCTTCTCTGCTTCTGCTGCCACTGTCTTCCTCACCCCATCCCTCCTCGCCATCACCACCCTCCATGAACGCTATCTGCCGCTCGTGATTGCCCTCAACCCACTTGTGGATGCAGGAGTAGCAGTATACGAACCCTGACGGTGCCGTTGTTGCATTGACGATGTCCTTGCCGCAGATGGGACACAGCGCCGAGTCGGCCGACGAGCTGGGCGGGACCGTCAAAATGGGGAGCAGCGTCGTGGACGAGATGGGCCGCGCCGCCACGGCCTGCACCGCAGCTCTGTCGTCGCGCACCGGCGCTTTCTCGGCATCGGCGCGAGCGTAAGAGGATCTCGGGAGCCCGGATGTGACGGGCGGCGGGAGCTCGAGGCCTTCGGCGGCCTTGCGCGACAGCTGCCGCGCGAAGTCGGACGCGTGCCACCACTCCAGGAACTTGAGCGCAAAGATCGACGTCGGAAGCAAAATCCGCAGCGACGAGAGGAGCCGTGGGCCCACGGTGCGCGCGAACACCCGCGGATTGAAGATGCTGGCAGCCTGGCCCGGCCGCAGCGCCTGTGCTACCCGCGGCTGAGACGCCAGCTCGATGGCTTTGTAGTCGACATCGCCCATTCGCCGTATTCGCGTTCCGACAAGCCACATGAATGGAGAGTGGTACTTGGAGCTGTCGAATAGATATGCAAGGTTGAATGCCAGCAAGCTGAAGTAGTATGCGGCGTTGACGCTGGGATACACTTTCCGCAGGAACCATTTGTAGTAGTACATAAAGCGCTCTTTTAGCTTCGCATTGCTCGGTGGGGGTATGTCTCGTTGAAATGCAGGTCCAAGGACTGACTGATTCGCCGCGTGAATATCGTAAGACTCGTCTAATTTTCGTTTGATGTAAGGCAATCCAACCATAATTGCCAAGTTTCGCCACACATCGCTTTCTCGCAGTTTCAGAGTCTCACGGACCTGTCCGGCCGCGCCGATCTGTGTTCTGGGAATCTCTCCACCCTTCACCCGCAATACGCGCTCACGTTTCAAGCCGTAGAAGTTCTCGGTGAAACTACCGCCATATGTGTGCAAGTAGTGTCGCTCGACAAGGAGCATAACCAGGGCGTACAGCTCATCGAAAGAGTTTAGAATGCGCAGCAGATATCGGGGATGGCGGTGTGTTGCAACAGCAAGGAGGTATCGGAGAGATGGCGGAAGGAGAGAGGTTAGCTGCTGCTCCGAGAGAAGTTCTGGAAGCTGTAGTTAGCAATACTGGTGTACCATGAAGCTGGCCGGCTTGCATGCTGCGAGCGCGTGCGGCTGGTCAACGTGTAACGGCGTGATCGCATACCGAAAAGCGACGGTTTCAGCTCATCAAGGCCGTTTTGAAGATTGACCATAAACTCCATTTCGGTTGGAGTTTGGACGGCTCAGTGCTTCGAGTATATTTGTTGCCGCCAGGAGGTTGGAGTGTCGAGGTTGAAGGTATTCTGAGGTACTTGCAGGCAAAACGCATGCCGAGGTTGTGACGTCCAAGGCAAGTCACGACGACAAATCCGAGCCTGCTTTTTCTTTTTTGTTTTTACCTGATGCCAGACTCAACCTCATGCTTCGAACAACGTTGGCATCCAGAAACTACACTCTCGGGATCTACTACGCCTTGATGCTGTGCGGAGAAAATAGAGAAGCCTTTCCATCTTCTGATCCTGGCAATTCGTTCAGCTTCAATTTCACGGCCCTGGTTTAGCCGCGTACAACTCAAAATCATGAATCCATGGACTTCCGCTTCTTAGCCATTGTTCCACAGCTTCGGAATTTAATGTCACCTGCCAAAACCGCGTACAAGCTCTACTTAGGCTGAAAGTGAAGTGAGGTAGCAGCCTGCAGTCTTCCAACTCAGAATTTCTGACCTCAATCTCGAGGTGCTATAGTATCCATGACGGACTGGATAGAAGGGAATACCTTCGACCTAGGAGTTTATCTTCTTGAATCTCCTCAAAACCGGTCTTCATTCCCTAGCAGTTTTCTATACTTTCTGATATTTCTGTCGTTACGTAAATCGCCTTAGCATAAACACTCCCTTGAGCTTGCATCTGACCGTAGCTCTGTATAACTTAGGCCCTCCACTCAGTCGAACATGGAAGTTCGTGAAACTTCTCGGAACGACTTCATCGTTTGGTTTATTATGTTCATAGGCAATTCTGGGATCCCTTTGACTGCCTATACCATTGGTGTGTCCATTTACCGGACTGAAGATCTGATCTTGTACTATCGCATGATCTCAGTCTTACGACGACCTGCCGACTACAACGGTATCACTATCGAGCAACAATAAGGCCTTCACGGCGAAGCCGAGAGATGCATGTGTCCGTTAAACAGAGTCAACGCCATGCAATTCCGCGATGCATCCTCCCAATTTCATCCTCTTCTTCCTAGTTAGCTGAACGAGACAGTATGTTTTTGTCTCCTTCGAAGCTGAAGCCAAGCAGCCGCTAGATATTCGAGCGAGGATGGATACCTGTAGTCATTGTAGAACGCATAAGGCTCAGCGACGACGGCCAACATTTCCACCAAGCAGAGTCTATAAATGCCTCCTTTCCCACCAGTCAAGGGCGAATCTGCGAACCAACTACAAAGATCATTTCGTTCGAATTATAATCACCAAACAAGCTATTCTCTAGTTCTGAGACGAAACTTTCATCAACATCATGCTCTACGAAGCTGTAGTTTCGGTACTTCTGGCAGCTGTTGCCATAGCTGCTCCTCAGTCAACACCTGTACCACAGGATCTCATCAATGGGGTCCACATTGGAAAATGTTATAATGGGGGGTAGTGGTTGCCCTCAAGGCACCGTCTCTGCAGCTTTCTCCCCGGACAACACGACAATGACGCTTATATTCGACAATTGGACTGCTCAATGGTATATGACACCGGCCGCATCTCGTGAGAACTGTCAGCTGAACATTGAATTCTTCATCCCTTACGGTCTTACCTTCTTTGTCACTTCCATTGATCACAGAGGATATGCATTGCTTGACAAAGGCTGCACAGGGGATGTCACAACCGAGTATTACTTTTCTGGCGAAAGTCAGCAGGTAAGAAAGCCGCAATATGTTTGATCGGAGCGCCACTATTGTTAATAGCTTGATATAGGCAACCACCAATCTTCAACTTACGGGCCCGCTACTAGGAAATTACTTGAAAACGGACACAGCACTTGGCTTCTCAGAGGTGACTGCGCCATGTGGTACTTATGCAATGCTCAACATAAACGCTGCAATAAGCGCCGTGTGTCAAACGAAGGACGAAGTGGCTTTGATGACGGTGGAATCTGAAGACCAGAAGTGGACTCAGATCTATCATCTGGGGTGGTCGTACTGTAAATGAGGACGACGATCGATGCCTCACGGTACGGCTGCTATTGCCAACGATGAGAATTCCTCTTAGCTTTTGCTCTGGTGGAAGTTCTGGCGGAGGGATAAAGAAGGTTGGGAATGAGGAAGTGATAACGCTCTTTAACAAATTTGATTTGTCTTTCAGGATCGTATTTAACGCCTTTTGATCTTGATTTTGATGCAAGGAGTGTTGCTTTGTTGGAAATTTATACAATATGGCGTTGAGCCTTCCAAATTTATATCTTCTAGTATCCTGAACTGGCGATACGAGTCCGGCAATACAGCCATCCGGCTCTTCAATGATGCTTTTGCTTCCACATTCATCACGACATGGCATCGTTACAGAGCCCACATCATAGCACCCGTCCACTCCGCCCTCCACCCACCCAAACGCCACCACCACCAAGGTCGCTCCTCACCGTCACTCCTCCCAAACAGCCGCCTTCCTCCGCTCCTCCTCCCTAACCCTCTCCCTCTCAGCCTCCCTCCGCCTACGCTCCTTCTCCCTTACCGCGCCCTCATACTCGCGCTGCTCCGCCGTCATCCTAGGCGGGCGCACGCCCAGCGCGCCAGCAATGAGGCGGGCGGCCGTGGCAGCGGACTTGTCGGGGCGGCGGGCGTCGCGGTCGCGGGCGGCGAAGGCCGGGTCGGCGCGCGGTGGCGACGCCTGCGGCACGGTTGGCCGCGAGTACGGGAAGGTGTGCGAGGTTGGGCTCGAGGGCGTTGGCGGCGGCACCGCGGGCTGCTCGATGGATGCTTGCGGTTGTAGCTCGTTCGAGGCTTGCGGCTGCAGTTCCGCCGAGGTGTCGTATGTTGGCGGCTCGCCGTCGCCGTCGGAGGAGCGGTCGGAGGGTGAGCCGGCTTCGTCTTCCCACGAGTCGGCTACTTCGTCTTGTTTGGGCTTGAGTTTCGAGGCGGGGATTTGGAGGTCGGGCACGTTGAGCGGTGGTACTAGACGTGGCGTTAGTGGTTGTCATTCAGTCTATTCATTCTCATGGCTGGAAACCGACCTTTGCTTGGAGCCATTGTCGTGTCTTATGGAAAGTGTGCGGCTGGTGAAGGTTCTGGCATGTTTCAAAAAGAATGGAAACACAGCTTGTATAAATGAAGTAGTCGCTCGTGTTCTCTCACACGACAATTCGTCATTGGCCAGGCTGAAGGTTGTGATGTCTGTGCCGAACATGCAGATCTGTGGCTCTCGGCAAAAACTTCCCCGCTGTATGATGCAAGGCTCATATCACAAAGACGTTCGGCGGGAATAGGAGCAATCGAAGCTACTCGTTCCTGCATTTCTCTAGCTGTCTCTGGCTATCTGTACTACTCTTCTCATTTTACATCGGACCGGGCGCGCCACGTTCTAATCCAGCCGACCTCGGCCATTGCTCGTGCCTATAAACGCTATTCCCTGTTCCCGAGGAAGTCTGAAGCTACTTCGATGTCTCCTTAAGTTCGAATACCCACATCTCCAACATAGATCTTTTCACGTTTAGGAGTCGAAAGATTGTATATCTTAGGTTCATGTATCATTCCTATATATAGATTGGTTGGTGTGACAAGTTTTGAGTTAGCCAGCAATTAGATCATGCTCTCGACTTACCTCAGACCATCGGCGAAGTCGCCCTTACAGCATTGTTTTCTGTTGATCTCAAAACCTTCAAGGCGCTGCTTCTCATCGACTCCTTTACGATCAGATTACGCGGATACCATCCCAAATCTAAAAATCGGAAAGCACACTCGTGTCATTTTTCAAGGTTTCACGGGGCGACAAGCTACTGCAAACGCAAAAGAATCTCTAGAATGGGGTACTAAGATTGTCGGAGGGGTGACACCCAACAAAGAAGGAGAGCATCTCGGTCTCCCAGTGTTACCATCCGTCAGACGGGCCAAGGACGAGCTTAAGCCGGACGCGACTGGCATCTATGTGGCGGCACATCAGGCTCCTGCTGCAATAGAAGAAGCAATTGAAGCCGAAATCCCACTTATAGTCGCTGTTGCTGAACATATTCCTCTTCACGACATTCTCAGAGTAAGTTCTTTCAATAATCTCAACCTTGATGTCTCTGCTGATACATACAGATACACTCCATCCTGAAAACGCAGTCCAAGTCCCGATTAGTTGGTGCTAATGCTCCCGGTATCATTTCTGCCATTGGGAAATGCCGTATTGGATTTCAGCCCTTACCAACCTTCTCTCCTGGTCATGTTGGTATCGTAGCAAAGTCTGGTACGCTGAGCTACGAGACTGTGGCCTCTTTGACTCGTGCTGGCGTTGGACAGAGTCTCTGTATTGGTATGGGAGGTGATGTCGTAGCGGGTACGGATTTTGTAGATGCTCTCAGAGTGTTCGAGAATGACGACGATACTGAAGCCATCATCCTTGTAGGAGAGGTTGGAGGAACGGCAGAAGAGGAAGCAGCTGAGTGGATCAAAGACTACAAGCGCCGCGCGAAAGATCCCAAGTAAATCAATCTCTCAACTGCAAGCTACTTTACATTAACAGACTTCAGGCCCATTGCTGCACTTGTTGGAGGTATATACGCCAAACCTCGACGGACGATGGGCCATGCTGGTGCGTGGGCTGCTCCAGGAGAAGCTTCAGCTGAAATGAAATGGAAAGCACTTGAGAATGCTGGTGTCACGATGGTTGATCACCCAGCCAAATTCGGCAATGTGTTGAAAACAATGCTTGCTCAAAGCGGCCGAGATATAAGCAAGACTGTATGCCCGATAAGAAAGACTCTGTCTCCAAATCTACGGGCTAACAAAATTCTAGCAATCGGCTGCAGCAAGCCAGCGAAGAGGATATCACACTCAAAGACCCAGACTACCGCGGATTCAAATTCGATCTGGGCCTTTGGCACAACACCGATCACTCCATCTACGTCCAGACCAAGCAGCTCGACTACTGTCAGAAAACGGTATCACCGCTTCTTCATCGACTGAATCTCCAAGGGACTCTCGACTTCTCTGCGTTACGGTTGATCGTACTGCTCGATCGCCTTGTTTCATTGCTTCTCCAACCACACAGCCGTCGCAAATATACCAACGTTCAAGACATATTCCTTTCGACTATCGTACAGGACCCACAGACCAGCACATCGCACAGGTATTGGAACTGCTACAAATGGACGCCGCTCCTCCTGCTGCGAAAGCCGCAACAACGAAACTAATCAAACAACTCTGGGATATATTCCATAAGAAAGAAGCAGTGTCACTCGAGATGCACATCACTGTTCCTGAATCGTCCGACAGCTTTGAAATCACGAATCTGGACTTCACTTTTGACGACGCGGCGTTCCGCAGTTCAAAGCGACAAGCTGAGTTGCACGCACTACGGGATACATCGCAGGAGGACCCGGTTGAGCTATCAGCAGAACCGGACGGTATTGTTTACGTAAAGCTGGATGGGAACGAACGCACAATAGGTACGCTAGTGAACGGTGCCGGCCTAGCCATGAACACTGTTGACGCTCTAGCCACCCATGGCGGCTATGCAACAAACTTCTTGGATACCGGTGGAAAGGCAACGTCTGAAACGGTCAAGCGCAGCTTTGAACTGCTTCTACAGGACAAGCGCGTCAAGGCTATCTTTGTCAACATCTTTGGAGGTCTGACGCTAGGTGACATGATCGCTCGTGGTGTGCTACTTGCGTTTAAGGAGCTCGATATGCCCGTGCCGGTTGTGGTTCGGATAAGAGGGACTAATGAGAAAGAGGGTCAGAAGATCATTGAGGAGAGTGGGTTGAAGTTATTTGCGTATGATGACTTCGAAGAAGCCGCTGAGAAGGTGGTACAATTGGCCAACGGCAAATAGACAAGAGTACCAGGAATTATTTGGATTTCTTCTGGCCCTTGCTCCCGTTGAGGATTGTGAAGTGCCTCGAATTCAGGTCGGCGTTCCAAATGAAGTTCCTAGAATTCAGGTCGGCGTTCCAAATAAAGTTTGTAGAATTCAGCTTGGCGTCCTAAAAGGTTCTAAAATCTTGTTCGTCGACCCAGTTCTTGGTGTTGTCTCACGCATCAAAAATTTCCGAATGTGTACCATGAGTTAGGAGTTCCAATACGTATAATATATCTCAATACTCTCACCTTGACCAAGGCAATACCGGAAGCCTAGTATGTCAGAGAGATCAGAGTAAATAAATAATATAAAAGGAGGACCTAGAAGCTGGTCTTCCTTACTCTTCATCTCTCAGAGACTTGCTGAACTCGCACTTCTAGCAAGTCTTTGACAGAACCACCTTTATCTCTCATATCAACTCCCACCGTGCTTCTAGCCACCTTCGACATCACCCCAAAGCATATTAACCAGTAAGCAATGATGGTGCTCCAAGCATTATTTCAACACAGTCTTTTCTATTCATTTCCCCTTGGTCGAACTGGAACCAAGACGTCATACTCCTTTCCCAATATCATTCCCATTCATGTACATAGTTGCTTCAAGGCACATCAACACGAGGCAGAACAAGCACAGAAAACAAGAGCCTGGAAAACCACCAGACCCCATTATCACCCCCAGTTTTCTCATCTCTCATCACCAACCTCGAAGCTCCCCGAGCCATGACCCACCCAACCCAACCCATCCACCCACCCCATTCCTTGAAGCCCACCACGCACGCACCGTCCCCACCCCCAAGACCCACCAGCTCCCCACCCTAGAAGCCCACTAACCGGCCCGCAGCCTCACGACTCTCACCATGGGCTGCTGCTGCTCGAAGGACGACGACAGCTCCGCGGCGCCGGCCTCGCGGCGCTCCACGCCCGCGGCCTCGCGCCACGCCACGCCCGCGGCCTCGCGGCACACCACGCCCGCGGCCTCGCACCCCTCCACGCCCGCGGCCTCGCGCCCCTCCACGCCCGCGGCCTCGCGCCACTCCACGCCCGCGGCCTCATGCCACACCACGCCAACGAGCTCGGGCCGCTCCACGCCCGCGACCTCCATCGCGCCGCGCCCGGTGGCCTCCATCGCGCCGCGCCCGGCGGCCTCCATGGCGCCGCGCCCGGTGCCATATATCCCGCCGCGCCGCGCGGCTTCCAGGGCACCGCGCCCGTCGGTATACATCCCGCCGCACCTGGCGGCCGCCTTGCCCCCGCAGCACCAAGCCTTTATTGTGGTGGCGGGGGGGCGCTGGGACTGAGCGCGGGGGGATGGGGGAGCGGAGGAGAGGTGAAAGGGGCGGGGAGGAGCGGCGTTACGGCTTGTGTTGGATTCTGTCACGGCTCGCATTCTGTTGCGGCTTGTATCCTGTTGTGGCTTGTATTCTGTTACTGCTTGTATTCTGTTGCGGGTGATGGCTAGTCGGTAGTTTCTAGACTACCTTAGTAATGACATGCTGCGAATCGCCCCTGTCGAAGTACGTCTAAGGATCCAATCTCTTTCTTTCGCGGCGCACGAGGGAGCAGAGCAACAACAGAAGCTCTCCCGTGAACGCTGCCAAATAAAACCCTTGCCAGAGGGGGAAAGAAGTTGGGAAAACAAAGCAAGGTTTGCACCATCGCGCTTTCATACAGCGCACAATAAAACGGAACATGGCTCCCAAAGCGTTCCTGAACGCAACTTACTGCAGGGTGGTGGTATATGTATCGTAACGAGCGTAAGCTTCAACTGGATTCCCTTCCCTCCCACATCATCCCCTCTGGTATACCAAGATGCCCAAAATGGCGCCATTAAATGTCAAATTTCTCAGAACCCTTTCTGTTTGGTATGATTGCTATGTTTGAAATGCCGTGTGATGGCGATGCCGTGTGATGGCGGTGTGCGGAGTCGTAGCGTGTTGCCAGATGTCAGCGCAGCCATGGAGCCGTTTGGACCGCGACTCAGCCAGATGATTATTTTTGTTTTTTTGTTTTTGTGGCGAGAGATAGTGAAGAAAAGCTGAAAGAGCGAGAGCAGGCTTGCTGATGCCATGATCGGTAGGAAAAAGAAAAGAGAAGGATTGTAAGCAGTTGGTGTTCGAAGAGCGTACCGAAGAGTATAGGAAAAGAAAAACGAGCGTGATATCATCTGGCTTGAAGTACACGATCACCGTGCTCCTTTTCTGGCGTCGTTGTTGATTGCTGAGCTTTGTCTCCAGGCCGCAACACACATCGTTCACATCGTTCACAACTTCGATTCCGTTGGTAGTGCGTCTGCAGGGCCCATGCTAGTGGCTCTAGAGCTGCTCTGTGAAGCTCTCTTCGGAATATCGAGCAGTTTTGCACTTCCGGCACTGATCTGGCGTGCATGACCTCCTCCGACCTTGACGGAACTGGCTCTTTGGACATGAGTCGCATCCTCTATCTGCACGTCATCATCACCGTCACCGACCGCGGCGTCGGTCTTCTTCGGAGACGCAGGTGGAGTGTTGTACACCGCGGCGCCGGAGGCTTCATTGTATTGCTTGAGAAGGCCCTCGCTAGATTTAACACGGACGTCCCGATGCACAACCGTCGGCTGGCGTCCAACGCTGCTGTGTACGACGGTATGGGCATCGCCATCGCCACTAGATCGACCTCTGGGAGGGCTGCTCTGCATCTCTTCGTCTGTGTCCAACCCTGCGTCGTCTTCTCCAGCCATAGCGTTGCTACTGGCCGTATGACCTGTTACCGAGGCAGAAAGACCCGATGACCGTCGAACTTCGCCTGGCTGAGGAGTGAGACGTTGGAAATACTCATCGTCATGGATGCCAAGCTCTTCGTGGGAGCCTGAAAGGTCATCGACCGGTCGGCCAGCCGAAGAAGAAGCACCGCTGTGATACTTGCGTGCCGTTGATGACAGCCGATTCATGGCCTTGCCTGACAGCCAAGAACCTTCCGAATCGATTGATGCTAAGGACTGTGACATCAGATGTGATCCTCTGGTACTAATCGGTGACTCTGTTGGCCCTTGCGAAACCGGTTCTTCGATGGGAGTGCTGACTCTCTTATTGGTCTGCACGGGTGCAATTTTGTTGCCTCGTCGAGCTGCAATGGCCGTTGGGGCATCCTTTGTAGCTTCTGGCGACTGGACACGAGAATCCGGTGGCGAAAGAGGCATCTCTGGTAGCTCTTCTCTAAACTTGGACTGAGTTCTGATAGGTGTAGATTGCCGTCTCGGCTGAGGACTGCCAGTCACGGTAGTGATCACTGGAGGTGGCTGATAAAGATGTGCAGGCGGAGCTTGATGAGACATTGAATCTCGTGAAATGTTTGTGAATGATGATTCCGCAGCCGGTGCCACTTTGCCGCGATCCGATGAACTCTTTCTACGAGCGTCTCGTCTGAATATGGACGACCACCTCCCAGCCTTCTTTGCGGCAGGCTCAGCATCGCGCTGAGGTGCAGTTGATGGTGGTGTCGGTTCGGATAGCGAAGTTTGAGGAAAACTTGAAGGTTGTGAGGGAACTGTATCGCGAGAAGGTGAATCTGGACGAGACAACTCCGCCGAAGAGATTGTGTCGCGTCGGGGTGCGGTAGACTCAGGCCGGGCTTTGCTTTCCACTTGCTGATTCGGCTCAAGATTTGCTCGTCGTAAGCGTTCTTGAGATTTTACCGGAATCGGAGGCTTCGTAGGTGTATCTGGCGCCGGTCCTTGGGCTTGAGTTTCAATTCCAAGCCCAGTAACTGCTGGTCGCTCAGGTTCCTTTCCCTTCTCTTTAGAGTCATCGACTCCTTGCTCTTGTGCTTGCAATTGTTTCTTCCGTTCCTTCTCAGCTCTACGCTCGAGCTTCCGTTGCAACCGTTCGGCGTCGGCTTTCCGTTTCCGTTCCCTTCGGCGAGTATCTCTCTCCAAGATCTCTCTTAGCTCCCCTGCACTGAGATCATCCGCCAACGCATCGATAGTGCGTTTATCGGAGCTGGACACGGCTTCTTTCTCAGAATACGGTCTCTTTGACTCTGTCCGCGAAGCAGTATTCCAATTATTCGAGCTCATACCCGTGGAGACGTAAGGCGTATTGAGGGAGTACCGCAAGGCTGGGCGCGGGGCGACCACATCGAGGAGACTAACTCGATAGTTACGGGAATCGGAATGAGCAGACCCGGAAGATGTAATGGAAGCCTCCATCGGTAGGGAAATATTGGAAGTTGGACGCTCAAAGTTCTTGTTCAGGCCACCACGGAACTTTCGGCTGTCACGTCTAAGCAAGTCGCCTGAACCTTTTTGCTTCGGGATTGCGATCGGAGCGCTCATGGCGCGTATTTCTTCTTCACGGACATGATCGTCTTTCCGCTTTTTACTAGGTTTCTTTCTCGGTAGCGGTGATTCCAGAGCAGCACGTTTGTTCCGGCTGGGAGTTCGTTGCAGCTTTCCACGACTTGCAGGAATGCCGGTGCCAGAATGTGCCGAATGGAAATTGTACGGTATACCTCCCTCAGTCTCTTGAGTCACCGGTCGAAGATGCGGGCTCGTCCGAAGCTCTTTGGAGATTGGAAGCGCAGTGATATCCTCACGGCTGCCGGCCGATGGGTGTCGTCTCGAAGACTTCGTAATGTCCATGGGATTCGTTGCTCCCTCGGCAGTGTGTTTTTCAAGAGCCTTGCCATTTGGAGGCGAAGTCTTGCGACCGATGCTGCCTCTCTTGCTGAGCTTTCGCGACGCGCGTGGTCGAACGGCCGCAGCTACGTCGGCGGGAGGATTGTCAGGTTGCGCCACGGGCTGTGGGCCGCTGGGTCTGGCGCGGCGTCTCCTTCGTCCAAAGGGCCACATTGCCATGCTTGAGCGGATTGACAGTCAGCGTAAGGCTCGGTTCGTCATTGCTGGCGTCGGCGCATGGTAGAATTTCCGGCGGGAGAAGCGCAACGCAGCCAAGTCGAGTCGCAAGCGCAAACGGCAGCTATATCATCGAGGCCGACGAAACAGAGATCAAAACGGGCGCCTCGAACAATAGCGTAGCGAGAGGTGCGTGCTCATGCAGAGCTGTGTTTTCAGCGGCGCCGGCTGGCCAAGAACCGGTTGGCGGCCGGAGGCTGATTGGCGCAAGCGTTGGTGGGCGGGATGGACGGTTTTACGCGACGCTCGGGGCAGTTGGTCCCGTAATGACTTCGATAAGAAGACGAAAGAAGATTGGAAAAAGGGATAGTAATTAGGTTGAAGGTTGGGTGAACGTGGGACGAGGAGATGAGCAGGATAGGGCAGGTAAGGTGTAGTTAGTAAGGCAGACCGGGAGAAAATCCGTTAACTTATTTAAGGACTCGAACAACGGAAGGACGACGACGACTGGTGGAGCAGCAGGGCTGGCAAAGATGATGGCGGCCGGGGAGGGAAGATGGGGGAGTCCGCTGCTGTCAGTGTGTCGAAGGCCAGGCAGGGTCTACGGGCAAGGGAAGCCCTGTGCATCTATTATATGCGCCTGCAACGGGCTGTGTAGGCAGTGGAACGCAAATCGAAGAACAAGCTACTGTACTACAATACAGGCTGGAATCTTAGAACGGAGCAGTCACCCGCAACTTTGTTGCTTTTCTGCAGCTGCCATTTGTTCGCGCCGCTGCAGTGTTCAAGCGTCACCAATCATGAAATCAAAATCAAACACCACTCGGACAATTTCCTTTTTGACTTGCGCTCCCGTTTCCGCAATCTCACTTATCGCTGCGATAGGCGCAGGAGCATTATACAAGTACATGCGCCGACGCACGATGACAGCAAAAAGAATCGCACACGACGACGGTGATTGATTGCGGAGCGCAGACGTTTTGCAGCATGCAATAACAACTAGACCCTGGCTAACAAGGGAAAAAGTATTGTCATGTAGGTACCGCTCCCGCATCCGCAGCGTGGTTTCAATTCGAGTTTGGGCTGGCCCAAAAAACCGGCTGGGAAAGCCTGCGACCGATGATCTTGTATGGAGCAGCCACACCGTCGCGTCCGGGCTCCACCACCACCGACATGTACTGACTGGTCGTATCTGCGGATCCGCGCCTTTGCCTCTTGCTTTGGGTTTCATGCGTAGATGCACTTCCGTCTTTGCCTCTCGCCACGCGATCATCGCCATGCACCCAGACCTGCGCACTTGCCTGGCACCACCCAACCGACTCCACAGGGCAGACCGTTGCTCCGGTGGCTTAAGCCGTGTGCAGCCCTTGTTTGGCTGCCGTCGAAATGCTAGCATTTTCGCGGCCGACACCCATCGCCAATCACTGACGTTTTTGTGAATCTTCCGCTCCTGCGCGAGGCCCAGCTCAACACTACGATTGACGTTTTTGCGCTTCAAATCACCGCGCTGACCAGTGGCACCACCCATCCGCTATCCCGGTCGACAAAGCCATTCAGCTGGCGCGGCTGGACCAGGTGCACGCCGAGCGGGACGTCATCGAATCTCTCTCCAGAACGGCAACCTTTGCCGACCAATGCCACTAGAAAATCACCTCCACTTAATTAACCCGCACGCACGTTGACATGATCCCTCATGTGGTAATTATCGCCAACCCTGTGTTGATCCACTTGCGTGCTCAGGCTCACTTGCAAAGACTAAAGAACTATATCATGGGACTTGTATCGCCAGGAACTGCCTGAGCCATGCCGAGCATTTACCGCTCGGTGGCAAGCCATGTCATTTTAATTACATCTAGATTCATTTCTGACATCTATTGATCCCAGATGCTCACGTCGACATAGTCGAGGAAGAAGCTTTGAGATCATGGTCCGATTCGTCTCTGGGTCGCGATGAGATATTCTCCGAAGCGTCGGAACGACAATTCCTCCAAATTCCTTATGATGAAAGCAATAGTGCACGGCCGTCCCCTTTGGACCTCCGCCGTGTAGTCTATGCGCTGCAGCATGAACCTATCGTCAAAGTAATACTTTTGCACTTTTGAATGCGTCGCGAAATCGTCGGGAAACGTCACTTCGAGTACCCTTCACAACTCTTCTCGCTCACGATGCTCGTCGAGCTCACGCGTTTTAAATCCGGGCCACGTGAAGCAGAAAGGCGTGGTCATGTAGTTGTTCATGGCACAGCCAACGAAGTAGGCCAGCTGAAGCTCGGTCCACTGCGTTGAGCGAACATGGTCGGCAAAAGACGCTCGAGGATTATCCAGCACAACCGCAATTGATCCATCACCACGTTCGATCCAGGTCCTCTGCGGCGTGAAAACCAACTTATCGTCTCTCCCTTCTAAGAAACCTCGAATGACCGAGTGCTGCTTCTTCGTGTCAACCGTGACCGTTGGCTGATGGCGTCCTGGGTATCCTTTGATATCGAGGACCACCCCCCGGTTTGGGCTGTTCCTGATCGTCCCTTGTGAAAAGTTGTGATAGACAAACCAAACGTCATTGCAATACTACCGCTGATTGATCAAGCTGTTTAAGGCCGCTTCCACAGGCTTGCCCTATTAAAATACTATTTGCGGATGAGTTCGCTCCGCGTGGCAGTGCATTCTGCTGGCGAGGTGTCAATTCCGACCCCCCTTTCCTACTACAGAAGGACTTTGGCAGTAGCTGCGGGTGAATTTATGAGCAAGTTCAACTCTGCAGCCCAACGTCCGTCCCTCTATGCCTTCAACATGGTAGATCAAAATAAGCGACAAAAGTATGGAGCTTCCGTAGCTTTCGCAGTCGTCTCGATTATCTGCATAGCTTTGGCAATACCAGCACTATTCAAAGCGAGCAATAAGAAGAAGGGAATTGCAACCATCCTGGTAGGGAGCTTTCATATGCCGTAGAATTCCAATGACAATTCTCCCAGTTCAACTTTACGACTCTGCTCGATCACTCCACAGTCAAGCGCGGTGTTATTCAATCTCTCCAGGGCAGTTTGGAAAGTGCGACTAGTATCATTCCAAATGCAGTCAGTCAAGTTCAGAGCGCTGTGAGCTCAGTTATTCCCGACGCAATTAGCCAGGTCCAGAGCGCTGCGAGCTCAGTTAGTACTGCGATCCCCAATAACATTACGATCGGTACCAAAGAGTTCTGCGTCGGGTTCACTCGCAATGTTACCTGCTATGATTTACCATTCAATCTCTCTAGCATTTTGTCGGCGGACCTTCGGAAGCTTCTACAGCTCAACTTTACCGATATTCAATCTCTTAATCGGACACTGACGAAGGTGACGGGGACTACTATCTATGACTGTTTAGCTCTAGGATTTGCCCTAGCACTTATTACGGTCGGAGTATCAGCATGCTCGATGATGTATTCTGCGTTTGGTCTCACAGGGGTCTTAGGTTTTAGAGTTCTGAGAGCTGGGAACATAGTAGTCGGTCTACTCTCTTGTATCCCATTCTCTGTAGCCGCCTTTATGCTGCTCGCTCTCAGCATAGCGACCAAGCACTTACCGTCTTGGATTCGGGTGGAGCAAGGCGAAGTAGTTGAACTCTGTCTGGGAAGCCTCATCTGCTTTATTACATTGGCGGCGATTGGTGGTACATGGCAGTTGTTGGTGGCAAGCAGATTCAGAGCCTAGAGGCGGCTTAAAAATCTTTCGGTTTCGAATGTGAACTTGCTGCACTAGAGTAGCGCGCTTGGCTGGGATTTAGAAGGGCTTTCATTTGGAGTTCGGTGCGAGTAGCTGGGCCGCAGGCGCTCTAGGAAGGAAGCTGTTGTTGTAGGAAGCTTTTTCTATTAATTTACGAGGGTGTGTTAACAGAACCTCGCTTTGAGTCTCTAATATTCTCTCTAATAAAGTGTAAGGTAAGCTTCTCAAGTTGTCATCGGATCGCATTCGGCGGAGTCATGTGCAGGCGGCGGCATATTTTCCCGCCTCGCTGATGCCTGGGCAGACTTGGTCGGACACGCCTGCCGAATTCACCTCCATTCATCCATCCATCCATCCATCTCATCGCCTCCGCCCATCTCATCGCCTCCGCTTTTCATCGCAATATTCCAACTGCAGCTCCTTCTGATCACCAAATGCAGCAACCTCGTCTTCGCTGATTTCTTTCTCTAGCCTTTTCCACTCATCAGTACCTACATGCTTTACTAGCTTGGTGAAAGGGAAAGACTAGGGGTCGTTGAAGCTGGTGGTGAGCAACATATGGACCCACATGGCACCCGAGTCTTCGGACCAGCGGACGAGCTTAAAGAGCTCTTTGTTCTCACGTTCTGCACCTCCACCGCGACGTCGATGGGGAGCTGGTTGGAGTGTTCCCTCACCTGGCGGATCGCCTCGCAAAATCTCCTGGCCTACAGACCTCATGAGGAATGGTTTGCATGTCAGGCTCTTTTCAAGCTCTGACCCGGTGGTGTGGACACAGGACGGACCGAACGGGAAGAAAAGTAGGTTCTTGCGAAGTCGTTAGTTCGCAAAGATGTGGAGCATTGGGCGCTTCTTGCTCAAGCTGAGGCTCTCACACACCGAGACACCGTCACGGCTTCGGTAGTTCAAGAAGGGCGTATTGGGTTCGGTTGGGTGTCTCGCCCAACAGCTCAAGCTTGGATGGCTGTCTACACAACCCTTCCGCTCTTGATCACCAAACCTTTTGACGATATAAAATTATATCGAAAAGATGTGGAATGTCTTGTTTATACCCATCCTACTCTTTTTTCATGGCGCATCAAGTCGTCGTCGAACGCGGAAGACTTGAAGCTTTTCCCCAGCTCTTCCTTCAGTGACTCCGCGTTGAACCACCAAACATCTTAACGATGTAAAATTACATCGAAAAGATGTGGAATATCTTGTTCATGCCCATACACATGCTTTTTTTTCATCCAAATCAAGTTGTTGTTGAACGCGGACAACTTGAAGTTATTCTCCAACTCTGCCTTCAGTGGCTCCGCGTTGAACTACCAAACACCTTAAGGATGATATTTTACATCCAAAAGATACTCCACATCTTAATTATGCCCATCCGTCTCTTTTAAAACCAGTGCATCAAGTTATGGTTGAACGCGGTGAATCGCGGTCAAACCTTGAAGCTTTTCCTACTCTTTACATAAAACCCTTCCGCTCTTCACCACCACAAGTCAAGACGACGATATATCACTTCAAAAAGCATAGTTTACACCTCTAAGATGATCTTAAACACCTTTTGAATTGTATTCTATATCTCGTTATTGATATTTTACATCATCTTGACCTTATTCCAATCCACTGCAAAAATCTGCTTCAATCTCTCCGCTCTTCATCACCAAACATCTTTTCGATGATATTTCACGTCGAATTGATTGTCTGTATCTTGTTTATGCTTATTCACCTCTTTTCCGTTGTATTCCAAGCCTCGTTGTGGTTATTTCCCACCTCGTTATTCATACTAAAACCGCTGAAAATCACTTTCAACCGCGGCTTTTCGTTTCACCATCAGACATCTCTTTGATGATAAAACGCATCAAATTGATTGTCCGTCTCTTAAAAAAAGCCCCTTTGACTATTTTCAATTGTATTCCAGGCCGAATTGTAGATATTCAGCACCTCTTAATCATACTGGACCCACGGCTTCCACGGCTTCGCTCTTAACAACCAAACCTCCCAACCGATGGATGTATGCCTAGCCGGTTGGAGATAAAATAAACCGGTTAATGGTGTGATTTTGGTTCGGGGTGAAAGGCGTGTTCTAGACTGTGAGAGTGAGTGAGAGAAGGTGAACGAGCACGTTTGCTCACCTGATACGTGCTGAAGCCTCATCACTGTTAGATGTGCCAGGTTCAGCATCTACCATTTCCGTGTCCATGGTTGTTGACGAGCGATTTTGTGTTGTTCGTTTTAAATGCGACCTTTGAAGCAGACTGAACCTTTTAGTGATGCCGGAATAATGATCTGCCGCCTCCTGAACGTAGAGTACCGTGGCAAACAAAACATCCGCGTAAATTGTCAACACTTCCTTCCACCTTTAGACACAATTTACTGCCTTCGCCACGATTCGCCTTGGTTCGAAGCGGTCGTGGGCTGTACCAGCCGTCGCTTTGTCACAAACACCTTCCCCTTCGCAACGATACACTGAGAGACGATGGCAGAGCTGTCACAAACGGATCTTGAGGCCATTGCGAAATATCCCCTTGATGATTCTCTTGATCATTTACGCGATATACTGCGAAAAGCCGATGAATCTGTTGCTGCATCGGCTTTAGACGATGGCACGGGTTTCAAACTTCCCGGAAAGCCGCGTTTACTGGCAGCGGCGTCGGAACAATTGCTGGCCGTATTGAGAAACCATGAGGTGGCCTCTGAAATAAGATCTAAGACTAGGAATCTGGATCTCTACAGCGAGTTGCAAAAGATAATGACGCGTATCGCGCGAGAGTTCAACTACCAGTACTTTCGGCCCCTCGCCCAACTTGTCATCAACAAAGCCTCCGATACCGAAGTCTGGGCAGCTGTCCTCAATCTCGTCACTAATTTCTCCCGAACAACACCCCCACCAAGTGCTTCAACTTCCTTCGATGGCACACCAATCATCCGCTCCTCATCGTCATTCCAAGGAAACGAACAGACCAAGAGACATTTGGATGTAGCACTGCAGTACGAGCTAAGAGGTCGCATATTCCGCGATGTTCAAGGCTTCTTTGAAAAGTACTTTGAACAGCGCTCGTGGAGTCAGCGCTGTACGGAAATCTACAACGCAATGAAAATGCGCCATGCAAACGGGCGGTGGCTCAACTTTCCCGACCCGCCGGACCAAGTCGAGGTGTGGAACTGGCTTACTCGGCTGCAGGAAGACTTCTTCTCTGACGCCCCGGGAACGTACTACACAACCAAGAGCACGAGCAACATGACAGGTGGCGAGGCTCCGCGTCAACTGGACATTTTCCTGAAAAGCAAGAGCGTTACGACTTTGAACCACGATTGGAAAGACGTCCTTGTGATAGGAGAGCACAAGCAGTCACATCATGGACCAAAAGAGCTATTACTGCAACTCACCAGGTATATGCGTGACGTGTTTACTAGTCAGCCCACGCGCCGCTTCGTACACGGATTTTTCATGCACGGAAGCACAATGGAGCTTTGGGTTTTTGATCGATCTGGTGCGTACAGCTCGGGCGAATTCGATATCCATGAAGAACCGGAGAAATTTATACGAGCTCTCGTTGGCTACGCATTCATGAGCAACGAAGAACTGGGTCTCGACACATTCATCGTGCGTAAAGGCAACAAACACACCATAATCTTCGAGAACGATGTGAGGGGCAAGGAGAGGAAGTTGGAGCTTGATCAGGAGCCGTTTGTCAAACAACGGGCCGTTGTTTGCCGTGGCACAACCTGCTTCCGTACCGCGGACCACAGCAATGTCGTCAAGTTCTCTTGGACCTCGGACAAACGTCCGCCTGAGTCAGATCATCTCCGATTAGCACGTCAGAAGGGTCTAAAGGGGATCGCTAATTTCATCGGGTATCAGAGCATCACAAGCATCGATGAGCTCCGCAGCGGCCTTGTTTTTGGACGTCCTTGGATCATCCGTGGCGATACTACACTAGAATTTACGCCCACGCAGTCTCACGTCTCGCACTCGCTCAAACTCTTACAAGTTAGTCGAGGAAGAAGTGATCAGAAGAGGCGTCTCAGTACTAGTGCAGCCAGCAGCCAGATATCGAAGTCTGACAGCCATAGAAACGTGGTCGACAGAGGGTACGAGATGAACCCGCCAGTCAGCGACAACGGGGCGAAAAAGCGAAGGTCTTTTAGCGAAGACGCTACTATCCGTAAAAGGTCAAAGCTAAGCAGTCATGGTTCGAGACTACAGGAAGAACCCAATATGGATTCGTCGAGCTTATATGAGCTTAGCAACGACAAGTACGACAACCGCATATTTGGTTGTCTCGCTATCTCGCCCGCCGGCCGTGCTCTCAACGACTTCAATTCTATCCCGGAGCTGCTAAACGCTCTCCGCGATGCAATCAAGGCACATCGCTCCTTGTACCTTGTTGGCCAAATTTTACATAGAGATATCTCCGAAAACAACATTATCATCACGAATCCGGAACAGGCCGATGGCTTCACAGGAATGCTCATTGACCTAGATTTGGCAAAGCCGGCAGGCAGCAGCAAAACAGGCGCGCGACACCAGACCGGCACAGTAGAGTTTATGGCTATTCAAGTCTTGAGGAAAGCCGTACACACGTACCGCCACGACCTTGAGTCCTTTTTCTACGTCCTGCTCTGGATTTGCGGCCGTCGAGTGTGGGAGAAGGGCTTTCTTTGCAATCGAAACGAAAGGCCTAGGGAGGACGTATTCAGAAGGTGGTATAGTGGGTCTTTTGAAGAGATCGCGCGGAGTAAGCAAGGCGATATGCACGCCGATGGTTTCAAACAAATTCTAAGCAGGTTTCCGCCAGCTTTGGGTTGCGTCAAGCCATTGTGTACCGAAATCCGACGGATATTGTTTCCGCTTACAACCGAAGGAGAACTTGACATTGGGACACCTCCGAATCCTGAACATTTGTATGATCGCATCATCGAGGAATTTGAAGCTGCGGTCTCTGCAGTGGCGGATGCTCGACATTTTGTTGGGCTACTCTGATCGGGATTTTTGAGAGTGGTGGAACGAAACGATCTTTGCTTGCCATTGCTTCAAGAGGTGGCGCGGTTTCTTAGTGTAACTACTGGTCTACATGTACTACTATGTATATTGCCTGAACCATACCTTCCCGGCCAAATACAATTTCGAATCCTCGCCCAATAGCACTGTCACCCGTAACTTCGCATATGGCTCCATGCCACGATTCCTGATCACAGTCATCAGACAACAGCTGCGCGGAACTAACAAACTCTGTAAGCGTTAGCAACTCATTCGATGTATGAACATGGTGCCAGTAAGACTAATGTTAGCTTTCCGAGCCGAGATCAAGGATGCTAGGTAGCCTGATGTTGGGCCAACGTCAAAGCCAAGGTGCCTGTGCTTCTGGGTAGACCAGCGTCAATGTGACCCGAAACATAGCAATACGTCGTCTGGTTTCGGCTGGACGCAGCCTGCTCTGGGTTAACCAACGAATAGATGTGAAGCAGATGATGGTGTGAAGCATGGGTGTGATTGAACTTCTTAGCGCAAGTACATGGGTTCAAAGTTCATGGCTACGCTCACAGCTGGTTTCTGCAAGGGTTGAAGGCGTAGGAGCCTAGACGGAACGGACCGAGCGACGCTGCGAGTCGACCAACTCTGCCTACCAATCAACAGTATGGTCGGTATCATTTATTTGAGCACGTCCCAGCGCACTTGCTTCAAAGTCCTAGCAACTCCTATAAACTTTCAACTGTGAGTGCTCTTCCAGCCATCGAAGCAAGTACAACTCAACAAATATACTAAGAATCTACGGTTCGCGATTAGAGCGTCGACCCCGGTAACTTCTACCAAACTTCATGTATGCGTACTCTTACCGTGATTGAAGTATACACAACTAAACAAGTACAGTGAGAATCTTCGATTGACGATGGTCGCCACGATTGGAAGCGAACTAATCAACCATGAGACATGCCCAAAATGCACATTCGGCAACATATCTGGTGCAGCAAAGTGTGAGAAATGTGGTGAGCCGCTCACCGGGGGGGCTCAGTAACAAGGTAGTACTTCAATTGTGGACAATGCATTCACATTTGTTAACGCTGCTATAGCTGAACACAATTGGTACTCATATCCAAAATTGGTCTATTGTCACTCTTTGAACATGTGGATTTCACTTAGTTTAGGTTTAACAGTGGGTAAATCTAACTAAGCCTTTCAATTGCCGATTTCCATGACTTATATGCCCTGATGTCCGACGAAAAGCCTTGAAGTTGGAGACTCTGTACAAGAAGATCTGCCCACTCTCGCTTTTGAGCCTTAATTGAACCTTCTAGATAGAAACCAGCAGATACCAGAGGTTTTGTGGCGAGCCAATAGCGAGGATAGTATGCAGCGGATTCCCAATCAAGGATACCTGTGATTCTCCCATCTTTCAGCATGATATTGCCCGGTCCAAGGTCAGCGTGGAAGAGATAGAGTCTTCGTTCGGGAACTAGTATCTCTAGACTAGAGCAGTAGAGGTATTTTTGAAGGCCGCTAGAGTCGAAGGGTCCAAGGAGTTGTGGTCGCCATGATGGTTCCGAGTCTGGAGGGCATACACTTAGAAAAGGTTCTACAATGCCTTTTTTATCTACCGTCTCAAGTCTCTCAGATGTTGATAACGCTAGATCCTTGCAGAATCGAGCAACGACGTCAGCGACGTTTCGACGCTGATCTGAGGATAATGTTGGCCATGCCTGCCTTAATGTCTCCCCCTCCACCGCTGTGAGAACGAGAAATGAACGATTCCACTCAGAGTCAACCCATGAAAAGACCACCTTTGGCGTTGGAATGGTAGAGATGTTGTTGACATGGCGTATTGTATCACCCTCCAGCTGCATGCCTTGACGCCATGCTTTGACTTTGAAAAAGGCTCCTCCAAAGTTCCAAATTGCTGCTGAGGTGCCGGCTTGGTGTACTCGACCTTCAACTGATGCAGATTCTCTCGCTTCATACAGAGACTCGATGGGAGTCATCCTTCGAAGGCAGAAAGTCTGCCCCTCCTCATCTTGCCAGCTGATGAATGCGTCAGCCGGCGTTGATGGCACAATCTCACAAGTTACGAAAGATCCCAGTAACCAGTGACCTGGCCCTATTTTCCGGATCGAATCTTCGATGGGTGGAGTCATTTGGCTAGATAGAGATTAATTTAGAGCTCCCTTCGTTGCTGAAATTAACTTACCAAAACATGCTGGACGCTAATTTAAGCGACTGCTTTCCACGCTCCCATAAGTAGAATGACTAGCAAAGAAGCAGTTCAAAGAAATGTTGATGAACGATGTTCTTGGTGGAGATTTGATAATCCAGATTTCGGCCTCAGGTATCAACGTCACGTCTCGGGCGGCCGACAAATTACCGCTGGCCACGACCGCGTTCGTTCGCCAGCGGTGTGAAATATACTCGCTTCATAATCTGTCGTCAACGGACTGGACAAAGCTTGCCTCAGCTGACCAAATATATGCACGCGTTACTGCGAGAGTCTCTTCCCTGTTTGGCCGAGTGCTTTCACGTGACTAGAGTTTTGCGAATGATAGAGGGGCTGTCGGAAATTCTGCAGCGGCGAAAATCCATCGGGTTTGGCCAAGTCACAGTTTCAAAGCATCGAACAGTCTGATGTCGGGCTGCAACGCTTGAACAGTCATGAATTTTATCAACGCTGCGCTACATTTGTTCTGGCCAAAATCCCATATTTATTCCACTCTGCTGAGCACCGTGCGAATTCTACGCCTGCTCTGGTAGGACGTCAAATCTGGCAGAGCTGGCTCGACAACAACTAACGTCCACAGACACTCATAAAAGCCCTCAACTCTACTCGCCCGAGCCAACTCATTCCCTTAAAATTCCCCTAGCAGCCTCCTTCAGCTGATTGCCGAGCGTTCGAGATCACTACCCGAAGTCTTTTGCCTCGCTCCCATCCAGAGGATTGGAGGAAGCTATGCCAGATCTCAAGAAAGGAGACCGAGAGGAGGTGAAGAGCTTAATGGTTTTTAACATAGAAGATGATGGCATACTTCAGTTTGAGGCTGGAGGTCATTCCTGTACACTTGTGAATGCAGAAGGAGCCAACGCCTGGAACGTAGATGCTGGACAGGGCAAGCAGGTTCACAAGGGATGGAAGTGTCATGTACAGTCAGGATATGTTAAACTGGAATAAGGGCTATAGTATGGTCTTTCCAAATCTCAGCGCTGCTTCCCACCCCTGACTATATCCAACTCGCACCACCATATAACAATCTGCATACATATTAGGCAAGAGTACGGTCACGCAGTTGGTGACAAGGTTTCCACCCTCTGATTTCCACATGTCGCTACTGGGCAAGTATTGTGCAATTAGCTTCGGAACCTCCTTTGTATCTTCGCGCAGCATTACGGAGTAGGGGGTATATTTTTCGTCTGGAACTAGACAAGTCAGGGCAGACCATCTTTTCGCTTCCTCGTCTGTAAAGAAGTTAGTATCTCGATAGGAATAAACTCATGGAGTACATCAGTTTGATCTCTACGGCGTGGAAGTGAGTGGTGTATCTCAGTACATCGAGTTGACTTACGTATAGGGAACAAAGCCCTCATAAAGTCGATATAACGGCGATTGCCGGTAAATCCCGCTTTCGCAGCAATTGATTCGAAGAAATTATAGTCCTTCAGTTTCAGTTTCAGCACGTACGGTTCGAAGCTATCCAGGCAAGCGAGATGGTTCGAAGCAGCGAGGAAGCCTTTTTGGGCGCAATCTGTTGGGGTAACCTGGAGTACAAAACCGAGAAAGAGGTGCTGGTTTATGTCTTGAATAGCTATGTACGTAGTTTTGGCGTGAGAGTTTCGCCATTGCGTTGTCGTTTTCTTTCTGGGAGGCTCGTCACCTGGCTCGTACCAACAGAGTTTTAGACGGTTTTTCAATATCTCTCTATCACTGTGGTTGAGGCCAGTATTGTTTAGTCGTAGGACTTCGTCGCGGATCTTGTTCTTGATCGCCTCAACGATGTCCGAGATCGAGACATTAGGGTGTAAGAGCGGGAATGGGATGGGATGGTGATGGTGATGGAATGGAATGGAATGGGATGGTGATGGCGATGGAATGGAATGGGATGGTGATGGTGATGGAATGGAATGGAATGGGAGGATGGGCTGGCACTGGAGTGGAATGGAATGGTAGGATGGGATGGAATGGAATGGAATGGTATGGGATGGGATGGGACGGCACGGGCTCGAGATCATCTACGCCACTACCACAGAGCGCGCCACACTCCAACGGCCGTCGTCAATCACGCACGCTGAGAACAGTGGAAGTGTCTCTTCACACAAGGTTGAATTAACAGCTGATTTAGCCAGTCGATCTAGGTACCTCCATGTGTTCCCTGTATCTAAGCTTAATTTAGGATTACGATAATTGATATTTGAAGTAGTGCATGCAGGCTAAGGAAGGCACGAAAACATGCGATGTACACCTAGCTCCATTTTGCTTTTCATGAACGATGATATGTCTGCGCCGCAATGCGCTGTAAACGACGAGCATGGCATTAGCGCCCAACTCTGTTTCAGCGATGGAGGAAGTGTTAGATGGAATATGAAGGCTATGCATGATCAAATGCTTCGCTTAAATGCGTCGACAGCTCAGCTCGCAGCTCCTCTTTGAGGAAGTGACAAGATGAGGACGTAGGGTAAGCTAGCATTGAAATCTGCTTGAGGATCAATCCGTTCCGTGAGTTGGCTTTTGTGTTACTGAACAGTGCGTCAATGCTGACTTGGGCCGTTTCGTCTCTAATCTGAACATTCTTGCGGTAGTTTGTAGAGTTGGTCCCCTTCGGCAGGTCCATTCCAAGCTGCTGTGGAGGCACTGTTATCTAAGCACAACGATTTTGCAGGACTTCATATTCTACGGTGCTTTGAAGAAAGCGCCTAGCGATCGACAGAGCTGAGGCAGACTGACTGGTGAGATATCGAAGTCAGCGTCTTCCAGATATATCCGCTTTACAGGGAGGCCATATGGTGGCGTGAAGTCGTCAGTCCAATAGTCCTCCATCACAGTTTCTTGACTACAGAATCCTGGTTCAGCCTCGCAGCAGAATATGCAGCCAACGCTGGATGCTTGAAGCACAAGTAATCAAGCGTACAACATCCCTAGCTCCTGACGTGTATAAAGATGGGTAATTCCATTCCCATGACTTCCAGCTGTTCTACCTATGATCAACATTCATCTTCTTTGTAGCGAAAAGTTATCCAATAGGTATATCAGAATGATTCTTTTTTCGCCGCATACACTAACATTGTGAAGAAACCGACGTTAATTTCCACTTGTCATCATGTCAGGCGAGAAGCCGAAAGATCCAGTCCCTCCCAAAAAGGGAGACCAATCCGATAGCAAGCCTCCAAAGAAGGATCTTTCTACGGACGATATTGAAGATCACTCCTCCAAAGGGGAAGACACAGACACGGGCAATGGTGGTTCAAAGGGCAAATGACATATGCAGAAGCCGGACGACTTCACGTTGGTTATCACTGGGGATTTATCTGTTGATAATATTATTTATCTGCTTTGGTCGTTCGCGAAACAATTGACTGGTTGAGGTCTCAAGAGTGCTGAGCTTTCCCCGTGACGTACTCTAATGTGGCACTAAGGCGTGAAGGCTTAGGCGAGAAAAAGTTGATTAATTGTCTAGGGTTTTTGCTCTATGGAAATCACGGTAAGGCCCTTGCAGTTTGTGGCCTCAGGTTCTAAAGTGCCTCAGTTCGACAGGTGCAGAAAAACATGGAGATTGGGGTGGCATTACACTCATCACACAACCGAGCCAACACATGTCGTTTCCTGAATAGTTTCGACTGGTTTCAAATTCACATCTCCACAAAACAATCTTTGCTTGAACCATTCGACAGGTTCTCGAGTGTTTTCCTTTCATGCCGCTATGTCGTTAATGGTATCTACTCACCTTCCGAGGAAGAATCCACAATCCGAGCATTGATATCTGCCAACCTCTTTGGGGTTTTCGACGAGCTTGATGCATCTAAACGCGCCATGGCCATCTATGACACATATGTCGAAGATATTATCTGGTATGAAGGTTCAGATGGTATTATTTAAGGTCGCGCTGCTCTCAATGCTCGCGCTTCCTCGCTGCTAACGCAATCGCCTGGCTTTAAGTTCCGTGCCGACGGTATTTCGTCCGTGGGCTGGAATTGGATATACTGATGTGGCATTTTGAGCCAGAAGACAAGCCAGATATGGTCCGAGGCACAGACGTTATCATTATCAAGGGCGGTAAGATTAAGGCATTACGGACGACCATTGATAATGCTCCAGGGAAAGAATGCCTTCAAAAGAAGCTTTCAACCAAGCCACGCATTTGAACGGTTGGCCTCACCCGTGGGTGAGAACGCTGTTGTGTAGAATATACTCTTGACGAATTATGGGTAACATCGACATTCTGAGAAGTAAATTAATGTTGGTGGAATTTTGTAATTTGCGAACTCGGATTCCATCCTGTTTTCGGATCTATTGACCACGGAAGAGTCTCGACGAAGGGCAATGTCAGACCTTTATACGGCGATGTCAACCCCTTTCTACGGGAATGTCAAACCTTTCTACGGCGATGTAGACTCTTCTACGTCGAATGGTAGTCTTTGCAACTTGGCTACTTGTTGGTGATTAAGACTGTGGATTGGAGTACTCATTTATCACTGCACTTGCAATTCCTAATCATATCTTCGTCCGCGACAATGACAGCACATATCCCAATCCTTTTTCTCCTCCTCTGCTCGGCAATTGCAGTTCCCAAGCAAACCCTTTCGGGAGCGAGAAGAATTGATGCTCGAGAAGACGAAAAGATCAATCAACTTCTCGGTATTTCATCAAACATTCAACAAGTTAGTAATTTGAATGTTCCCGCCGATCCTCCAATCTCAGCTCCTTGGAATTTGGCTGCACTTGGCTCTCCTCCACTTCCGAGCATTGCCATTACACCTGTGAAAGGAAATAAGCTGGGGTCAGAAGTAAATATAAACCCAGAAAACGGAAGTCCGCTCGAAGTCGCCAACGGCTTAAACGGTGAATTGTCAACTGCACAGAGGGGACAGAATAAACCACTTCTACCCCAACTTCCTCAGGTCGGATTTACTGTCCCAGCTTTACCGAAATTCAATCCTGCGCTCAATGGAGGCATTTTAAATCTGCCTCCTCTAACATCTATTCCGTTTGAGGCCGTCAACTCAATCGAAACGGCTCTTCAGCCTGTGGCATGTCTGTTTTGTCCACCACCTTCGGCTTGGACACAGCCAACGACGTTCACATACACACCACTCCAACCTATCGAACCCAGCATTCCTACTCCGCCGTATGAACAGCAGGGAGGCCGTATTCCACCGGACTTTGGACTTCCTCCGGGCCAAGCGATACCGCCTATACCTTCGTTGAGATTCATAACAGTCATTGTACCGGGCAAAATAATTGTACAGAGTACAACAAGAATAAAGTCGACCGTGACTACGACGACAAAAACACTTGCACGGACAACTAGGGTTAACACAGCCACTAGCACCGCTACACGGACCATCACCGATTTGGTGACGGCTTTGGCTGTTGTACCGCCTACTCAGGAGTCTGACGGCTCGAAGGATTGGTACGAGGAACCAGAAGAGGGTTCGTATTGCCAGGAGACGGAAGGGTGCAATTGTGAGTTAGAAGACGACGATTCAACATCGTGGAATGGCGATAGTCATTGGAAGGTGAAGAGATGTGCAAGAAAGTAATGTTTGCGGTAGCACTAGCATTCGGAATTAGTGCATAAGTCTTGAAGAATATTGATTTTACTGTCAAAGAGGTTCGGTACCGTGATGTAGAGGGGTTCGGTAATTGAAATGGCAATTGTATGTCTCGTGACAACTGTATCGCCGGGCTGTAAAATCGATGGACTGTTGGTGGCTCATGCTGAAAGTCATCTGCTTAATTTATCTCCTGTTATATGGTTTAATGTATTCGTCTATCCAGGTAGTAGGTTCCAGATCCAATCTAAATTCCACACTTGACCGGAATGTGGTGGCAGAGGCGGCTTCTCAGTTGGCAGCGTTGTAGCCTAATGTCTGCTGATACAGCCTATGTGAAGTATCTACAATGAGATGAGCATTTAGAGAGTAGACCTTTCATACTTATGAAACATGTACAACGTTTTCTTCTTGTCTTAAATGTAAAGAAAGACTGATCGATACGTCTAAAACTGGTGGAGAGTTAGCATTGTGGGTCCGTGCACGAAAAGGACGTTCAGCTGTAGAAGGGAAATTTAGCTGAATGCTTCAAAATCGCAATTCAACTCCACAACTCCACAACCAGCCGACTCTGCCAATTTGATCAGAACTACACCTTAGATCCTTCGAAATCACATCAATCCAACCTCATCACTCCAACCATCATCGATCTCGCACTCCTATATACTCCCTCGGCAACTCCGTCGACTGCAATAGTTCTGATCGCGCCGTTTCCCCCCCGCATATCGCCTCTAAGTTACCGTACTCTACTCACTTCCTCCCTCTCCGCTCGTCCTTCTCGCTGCACGATTCTTTACCGATTAACCGATTGACCTCTCTCATAAGTCTCGAACAGAATTTCTCTAGTTCGGCGCTGCGCACCTTCTGCCTTCCTAGGTCGCCATCTCACTCCGCCACACATCCTCAACGACTCACCTAGCATCCTCCTTAACTTGCGCCTCCATTCACCGGTGTCCATCTCTATCGTGCCTGTTACTCCCACCAGATGATACTCGGGCGCTCATATTCTTGAGACCTGTCTACTCTGAGAACAACACATCGTTCTTGTACACGAACAGAACACACGACACACGACACATTGCGTGGCCTCTTACCTTTCATACTACACCCGCCCATGGCTGCTCCCGCAACAAGATACACCGTGGATGAGCTGCTGGCATTAAAAGATTCTCCTCTTGTTAAGAAACCAGACAGTCTGCCATCAATCCAGCAGTGGATAGAGTATGTCGAAAATGGCTAGTCTAGGATTTATGTACCTTACTAACCCTCCCAGTGCTCCTGCTGAGCAGAACGGTCCTCGTCGAAAACCACAAGGCTCACGAGTAGACGAGCAATACTCAGCTCTGGATAGTGGCGATCAGCGACCAAGACTTCATGCACGCCAGTCTACCAAAACTCCCGGCTCTGGTTCGTATTGCTCAATTTGCGCCATGCGAACTTGCTAGATTGAAATTTGACTAACAGCCGTTCCAGACGATATTGTGCTTGGTCCGCCCAAGCTCAACTTCAATTCAACCTCTCGCAATCAAAATCGATCGGTCGATAACACAGACAACAAAGGTACCGATGGACTCGGACAAGAAGTAACGTCACCGGGCCGAACGGGCCTCAAAGATAAGTCTTTCAAGTCTTTAGAAGATGACTTGCGCGAACGAGATTTCAACGAAGTGTTGGGTCTACGTAATCGGCGAGACGACGATGGCTGGACCAACGTTCGTTCGGCACGCAGCCACCGAAATCAAGACTCGGATCGTTGGCCACGTGGTGAAAGAGATAGAGACAGAGAGCGCATTAATAAAGACGGAGAGGTTTCAGAGGCGCCTCTGCGACGTAATGGCATCGGTCGTGGCCGTGTTGAGAGATCATGGCGTGAAGAGGCCAGCGGGACGGACAGCAGCAGGACGATGGGAGGCTGGAGAGATCGAGAACGAGATCGAGAACGAGATCGAGACCGCGAACGTGAGCGTGATGCACCTCGACGAGGTCGATTTGATCAAAAGGTCGAAGAGGAACCTGAGTGGATGTTGGACGACTCCAAGGACGAACCCGCGAAACAGCCACGAACTCAAGAAGATTTCCAGCGATGGATGGAAACCCAGAAACTCAGCAAAGCCAACGCTGCTCCAGCTGAAGACAAGGCCCAAACGAGCAGTACTACGCCAGAAGCAGCGAAGCAACCTAAGGAGCCTGCGCCGAAATCTGCGCCGCTCATGGCTGGAAATGCATTTGGCAATATGTTTGGAGGCTGGGATGATAAGAAACTTGACCATCTCAAGTCCGACGTAGCAGCGAAGCCAAAGATGTCCAAATTCTTCCCAAAGGAGGCCACTGCTCAAGCTCCAGCACCTGAACGACCGGCCACGGCAAGCCCTGCCGCTGCTGATACGCCAAATACGACGGATGAAGATAAGGAAGGATTCCAGCGTATTCTCCATATGCTCAACTCCAAGGCTCCAAGCGACGCATCCACCAGCATGAAACCACCTCCCCAAGACCATCAAGCTATGCATGAGCGAGCTTTCCCTCCTCCACCACTGAACGGACCTCAGGCAGAAGATGCTGACTTTCTCGCGGAAGTTCTTGCTCGTCAAGGCCTTGGACGCGATGTCAAGAGTGTTCCGCCGCCGCGAGGTGGACCAGCTCTTCCAATGGATCAGGAACCTGCCCATCAGTACTTCCCTCCAGAATTTATGCATTTACCTGAAGGTCGTGGCGAGAGTATGACGCCTCGCAATGGAGCGTTTGGTCCTCTACCAGAAGCCGGTGGCCCTCCCGGGCCCGGAGGACCACCACTCGATCACGAACGCGAGTTTTTGCTCAGCCTAATGAATTCACGTCCACACCAACAACATCCTAGGCCGCCCGAAGCTGAGCCGGAAGAGATGTACCAGCGACAGCAAATGCAGGCTCGCTCACAACCTCCACCCATGATGCAAGGCCCACCACCGGGATACTGGGCCCCTCCCACGCAGCAGCGTCGCGCCGGCCCTCAAGGCCCACCGAACTTCCCCGAGCTGGACGAACCGCCAATGTTGGGCCTCCAGCGGCGCAAGACGACCGACCTGCCACCGCGCAACCCGCTATCAAACATGGGAATCCCGTCGCAACACGCCCCGCCGCCAGAGTGGCTGAAAGGTGGGCCAGCGGGCATGGGGCTAGGCAGCCACGGCGCGGAGCGCGCGGGGCTCGCGCCGCCGCCGGGCTTCGGCGCGCGCGCGGCACCCCCTTTCCTCAACGGGCCGCCACTGCCGCCGGCCCTGCCCACGGGCCCGCTGCCGCCGCACCCGGGCCTGCCGCGCGGCGCCGCCGGGCCTTCTCCGCCGGGCGCCGCGCCACCCGGCCTCTTCCACGGCCCTCCGCCCGGCTTCTTTGGCCCCGGCCCCAACGCCGGCATGGGCGTTCCGCCGGGCGCGCCGCCGGGCGCAGGGCCGGGTGGCCCGCCCCCGCCGTTCCTGATGATGGGCCCCGGCGGCACGCCAGGAGGGCCGGGCGCGCGTGGTGCGCCGTTCGCGGACTTCCCGCCGCTGCCGGGTGACGTGCCGCGGCGGGGCGGCAATGCGCCGCCTGGGTTTCCGGCGCTGTGAGAGGGCTTGGCGGGCTGTGCGGTATTGGATTGGGTTTCGATCGTTGGAAGCTCCGTTGCCGCCTTTCTGTGTGTGTCTCTGTCTCTATCTGCGCCAGGGGTAAACGGCTGATTGTAGCGAGGCGTTAGAACGTTGGACGAATGCTGGCGGGCGTTACGAGCAATCGTATGCCTTGGATTTTTGCGGCCCTGCACTGCTTTGCTACAAAGGTGGTTTCGGCGCCCCAGTGTACATTACCTTGCTACTGTTTGCTGAGACGGATGCGCAATACGCATCTCAGGCGATCGCTAATGCTACTGGAATGGAGTTCAAACCTCGTCGGCTTGGAATGGCTACGGGGATGGGTGTCGAACTTATGAAAAATAAAAAACCATGTTACTTTTCTTGGAATTCCTCTGTAACGGAATTACTCGTCGTTACTCCTCTTGTGACTTGAATAGACATGTCGAACGGGTATATACTGCAGATGAACATCCTCAAAGAGACGAATTGCAAATTCTCGGTATGTTTCTCATTGATCAACCGCTAGACAACCTTGACATCTCTTCGACCAATGTTCCCGAACTCCACTCCGCTACACGGGTTTGATCACATCTCTGCAAGATCGCCTCTCTGATAGCCAGAACAACAGCCTTCCCAGCATCATCGACCCAACCCGCAGCAACAACAACATCCAGCCACGCAAGCACACCCGCCCTGGTAACCAGCGTCGTCGCACCACCCTCAACCAGCGCAACCCGCCCAATCAGCCTGAGCACAAGACTCCTAACCCTCGCCACTCCGCCGCCCGCCGCACCCTCAACCGCGCCGACCTCAACCCTCCGAAACGGCGCCAAGCGCGGGTGCGCAAACAGCGCCATAACGCGCTCGAAGACCGCGCCGCGGCGCAGCACCTCCACGTCAGCGGGCGCGCGCACGCCGTCGGCCATCCAGTCCAGCACCCAGGCGACGTCGCGCCAGAGCGCGGCGTCGAGGGCGGCGGCGGCGCTGAGTTCGGCGGCGGGCCGCTGCAGCGTGTCCGCGACCCAGTGCCGCGCGAGGTGCGCCACGCGCCACGACGGCCCGCGGTTGAGGAAGGCGTTGAGCCTGGCGTAGAGCGGGTGCGCTGGGTCGGCGAGGACGGGGACTGCGCGGGCGGCGAGCGCGGCGGCGATGGCGGGGAGCGGCGCCGGGGGTGCGCCGTCGCGCGGCGCGAGGTACGGCGATGCCGTTTCGAGGGCCTCGCCGATTAGCACGTAGAGCTGCGTTCGCTCTGGGTAGCGGCTTTGCTGCAGCTTCGCGGAGAAGTGCTGCAGTGCTGTGCGCGCTTGGAGACGGATTGAGGGGTGTGAGCTGCTCAGGAGTAGGAGGAGGGATGAGAGTGGGCCTTCTTCGATGGCGGTGGCCACGTCTTTGGTGCTCCACTTTGTGAGTACTGCGTGTTTGGAGTCTAGGGTAGGTGGAGAGAGGACGGTGATATCGAAAGTTGGAGTTTCTTTCTGTATCGAGTTTATAGAAGCCGGTTCGTTACCCGCCTTTGAGGCAATGTCGCTGTGCTTTTGGGAATTAGAGAGCTCCATGGTTGGCACGAACGTGGTTAGACTAGTCTGAAGCATCTTCTTGACCGCTGAGTGTGATGTTGCTGCCACAAGTCCTTCGATGACTGCGTTGAGGAGCCCCAAATCTTCCCCTATTCGTCGAAGGTAGAACATGATGTGACAAAGCCACTTCGCTATACTCTGCGTCGCAGCTTGTCTTACTTTCTCGACGTATGGCCACTGTTCGACAAGAGTCATTAGCAGAAGGCTGAAGCGTGGTCTAATCCGTGGGAGTTCGCCCTTCACTCGTGTTATGAGCGCATCGAGATCATCTTCATACTTGACAGGTCTTCGGACGGTTCGTTGAAGACAGTCATCAATGAATTCCAGTGTGGATCGCTCTTGTCGTATTGTCGAAAGGCTTTGTAAGAAAGCGCGAGTTGCAGTTTCATCTGAAGCCATGTGGAGAAGACCATTGTCTCGGACTATCGCCACTAGAAGGTTATTCAATTCTATTGATCCGACTGCGCCCGATTGAGTCAAGTTATCCGAAGCCAGGGTAGCCAATGTTAAGAATGGTGTATAGTGGAGAGTCTGTGGCTTTTTCCACCAGCTGATACCGGGAGATCGACGTGCAATGAGAAGAAGATGTTCAAGATCCAAGAGCTTGAAACCATTTTCTCCGTGTGATGAGGTTATAGAGTCGAGATCTTGGAGTGTACTTGTCAGAGCAACAGATATGTCGAACTTCGCATCAAGTGCCACTTGAGGAACGATCTCATAATACAGCGAAAGCAGTCGAGTCACAGCCTCCCTCTCTACCAGATTTTCTTTATCCGTTCTTCGGAAAGCTACAACAACATCGCTGAATTTCGGACATCGGCGACCAAATTCTGATAATAGTCTGGACGCTGCGGTTTCCCAGGTCTTCGTGGCACCAGTTACCGCTGCTTGACGATAGCTCTGCAACACCTCTCTCAATTTCTGGAAAGCGATAACGATGATTCGGATCGCGAAGAGCCTAATTAGACTTGAGGTTTGATTGAGACAACCTGTCAAAACTTTCTGCGTCAACGGTTGTGGTAACAGATTTTCTATGACAGTTGTAAATGGTGGCGGTGTTTCTCCGTAGCCATCTCTTCTTCCTAGGAATGGCGGAATTGGAAGTCGTATGACCTCGAACAATGTTGAGGCATAGCCGATCCATGTCATTGTTAACTTGGGATCGAAGGCAAAACTTTTCCTACGCTGAAAGTAGTTCGCAACCAATTCCGGTGACGCGCCTAGAATTGCAAGGAACAACTCTCGCTCATGACTAGACTTGTATGGTCGCAAGTTTTGAAGGAATTCTGATAGTGTCCAATTCCGTATTGGTTGTGGTGTAGAGTCATCAACATCATCGAGACGGAGATCTATGCGTGAATCATGAGAGGCATCAAAGTCTCGTTCGGAAATGTTTATATCCTTTCTTGGAGGATACCATCCATTTGACGATTGGAGAATTCCTGCCTCCAGTTGTGTGCAAACGAGCAACATGAAGTCGTGCAAAATATCGACAACAGACTTTTGAGTCTCTTCTTCGGGTTCCAGAAGATGGCTTGCTCGATATAATTGAGCCAGACTATTCAAGTTCCGGTCGTTGAAAATTCGGCCTTTAGCAGTCCGAGAGAGCTTGCCATCGTCAATAACAGTTGATTTGAGGGTGGTGAGAATCTCAACAATAAGCTGAGGTGAGTCGCCCTGGATGCCGTCGAAGAGAGATTTAACAAGGTGAAATTGCTGCAAAATATCGGCTTTGGTGGCCTCATTCTGAAACTTCAGATTCGCCAAGAGATATCGAACAGCATTGGATCGGATTGTAGGGCGCGTGCGATGATCATCGTCCTTATCGGCAAGTGTTCGTCGCAACGATAGATTTCTAGATAGCACTTGGGTGTCGAATGTGAGGTCACGTCTTGAGTAGAGCTGTCTTGCCAATGAACCTCCATCAAAGGACACGATCTCGGTCAAAAGTCTCAGAGCTGGCGAAATAACGAATTCCTTGTGCTTGGGCGCAGACAGACTCCAGGATACCAACTTGGCATTGGGAAGCTCGAGAACGCTTCTGCAAATACCCAAGCCATGCTCGCGTAGATCAATATCGGTTGAAATCGCTTTTAGCAGCTGAGCAATGATTGCACTTACGGCAGAAACTAAATGGTCATTGCTCGTCTGAGAGGCGAAGCTCCAAGTTTGGAATAGACTTGAGAGATATACTCCATCTTCGTCGTCGTCATCCGGTTTCTGCGAAGAGAGGAATTCTTTCAAGATTGCGCGTTGCTGAGACGTTATATCCTCATCGGAAGAATAGAGGATGGAGTCGAGAAGTGCTTTGAACTGACGGAGACCTAAATCCAGCGTCAGCCATACCTTCGGTCTTTAAGAGAGTCACGACGGGCCTTCGCGTAGTTGTGTAATAGCATCTTGCTGGAACACTAGCACTGCTCGCAACTGTCGCGCGCTGTGTATCTCTTCGATGGGATTTTCAAATTTCTGACGCTTTGCAGACTGCTCCTCTTTGAACAGAGGCTCATCGCCATTCAAGGATTTTCTTTTGACCATTAGTGAACTTTTCACGTTTTCATGTTTCCGTGTTGTATAAGTTGATTGCAGAAACCGTAACCAAGTGAAGTTGTGGTTTTGTATGCAATTTTTCTGTCGGCGTGTCCTACCATAATTCATGAGAGTGGTCATCCCCACCCAATCGGCAGTATACTCCGTATCGTAACCCGTGGCGGCCTCCCGCCTTGGCCCCGCTACTAAGCCCCGGTCAAACTTCGATAGTTACTAATCTCCGTACTCCGTAAATACTCCGTACATTAAAGTTCACTTGATTGCTATCGTTTCAGATTCTTTATTTCGCCATGCATCGGTGCTTCCGGAAGATTTCGTATGATCGGGATGCTAGATCCTATACCTTAGAGAGAGAGCGATGAGGAGCAGAGTCTTTGAGAACACACCGTAGTGTCAAAAGACTCCGCAAACACTAAGTAAGATGGATGTTCGAAGGCCTCGGAAGTTCTAAAGTCTGCCATATATGTACAATATAGGGTACAGCTCTGTTAACGTCTCAAGCGTGACCGTCTTTCCCCGTCTGTTTTCACAGGTGACGCTAGCTGATTCGCCGTATCGTCTTCAGTCGGCGCGGCAGTGTTGGCGGTGCCGTTGACGACTGATAGAAGAAAGCCAGTCACTAGGTATTTGATTTTTATTCTGTCTTGTTTAATTGTCATAATAGTGGCATTCGAAAATATAGACATAAGTGCACATTTTTTCCTTCGGACTCGAATCAAGGCTGAGGAAAGGCTGTGGACTAGGCTTATCGATAGTGAAGCTTCTGCTCTCCACTGCAACTTCAAACTCCCATATCTCAACCCGACTTTCACCGCAACCCCGGGCTGTACCGGCCCCGATGTCCTACACCTCACCTGTTTGAGCGTTAAGGTCATAAAAAAGGGGAGACTGACACCAGCTGAATTGACAATTCGCATTACAGGCATACTGCGAGCCTCAAATGGACCGCCTGGACCGTACCTTGCCGATCGGACCCGATCAAATTTTTAGCAGTTTTCTTCCGACTCCTTCCTTTGTGCTTACGGGTAAACATTCAACAAGAAAATACCTTCGCTGCGCCCTCTGCTGCAACCAACAGCAATGCGACCTCGAGACCGAACCTTACCCTTAGTCGCAGTCTCCCTTCGTCACGCCGATAGCGCTGCGGGGTTCAGCTGGGGTCATTGGGTCAATGGGCTGGATCATCGATGACGCTCTCGCCCTTTCCCCTCAACCATCGGAGCTCCCGACTATTAATTCAAAAGCTCCTCGAGCCCTCGAACCACAATCAGACTATTTTTTCCCGTCTTCGATCTCGTGTTGCTATATAAGTCGCTTGGTTTCCTCCCGCTCGTGCTCCATTGATCGTCGTAGTGCTTAAGAAACGACCTGACCGAAATCTGCTTTATTCGCCATGTCTCAACGTCGAGGCTCTGCATTTGACTCCGGAGTGCCAAAGACCGTCCGTGTGCCTCATTTGGGAGGCATAGACGTGTCGTACCGTTTGGCAAAGCCTTTCCGCCAGACTAAGCCTTCCCTCATCCTGATCAACTCATTTTTGATGTCAGCTGAGCTGTACCGTCCTCAGTTTCAGAACACGAAGCTTACTGACATGTTGAACTTGATTGCTATCGAACCTTTGGGTCACGGTGACACTCGAACCAGAGCTACCGAAAACTTCACCTATTGGGACACCGCCATCATGGTATGGCAAGCTATGGATGCCTTGGGCGTAAAGAAAGCGTTTCTGCTGGGTACAAGCCAGGGAGGCTGGATAGTTCCAAGAGTTGCACTTTATGCACCGGAAAGGGCATGTCGACACGTTGCACCGCATACGCTTCTTCCACGCTGACTAACCGTGCCTCACAGGTAGCCGGCCTCATCGTAATGGGAACATCCTTGGACTACGAAAACGAGCGGCTAGTCAAGTCCGGGAGCTGGGACGCGCGAAGCGTAATGCCGCCGATGATCGAGACATTCTCGAAGCCGGTGGAGTCGACGTTCGAGCTGCCGGACGAGTTCTGCGGCGCCCTGGTGGACAACGGCTTCGGCAAGGAGTGCACGCCGGAGACGCGCGAGCTGTGGGTCGCCAACCTCAAGAAGAACTACCGCGGCGACGCCGGTCGCAAGCGCCTGCGCCAGGCCGCCATCAACCTGCTCGAGCGCGACGGCCTGCACCAGCGCCTCCCCGACATCAAGTGCCCTGTTCTATGGCTGCAGGGTGAGGCCGACGCCGTCTTCAGCGTCGAAACCGCGAACGAGGAGATCAAGTTGTTCACGAGCAGCCCCGATGCGCATGTCATTCCGGTCAAGGGTGGACAGCATTATCTGAGCTGGTCGAATCCGGAGGAGGTTGATAGCGCGCTGCTGGAGTTCATTGGCAAGCATCAGAAGGGCGAGAAACCCGACGCGAGGGCGCTCAGGGAGGCTGTGGGCATGGTGGATATATAAACGCGGAAATTTTAGTTGCTCGTTTTCGGGCGTCTCTTGCGGTGTGGCAATGCTTTGCTAGGGCCTGGACAAATATCCCTTGTCATGCATTTAGCATCTTCTGGATGTCTGAGCTATTTTCAGCGTATTGGGAATCGGACAGAGAATGTTGAATATTCAAAATTTCACTGCTTAGTATTCTATACTGCGATTTACCCGCTCACCATAAGATTGACTGTAGCTGGATATACAGTGATATTGCTGCCATATATCATGAGAAGACATATATGACGCCTGACCGATCTGCTGACACCACCATTCCGAACGGGTACTCTAGTAACGCAACATCTTCGATGTTGTCCAAGTGACTTCGAAGCAAATGTTGTTGTTGTAAAGAGATGATGGAAGATCTGCCATGTTTTCCCGAAGCCTTTCGCGGCGAGCTTGGAGTATCGCCAGAGTGCTTCGATGCAGGATGCAAGGTCTCCTGAATGACCGTCACATCAGCAGCAGGATGGGAATAGCGATACGTTGGCTTGCCCTCGTCCAATTCGAGGCCATTGACAACCATAGTTGCATCTTGTCGGGATGGATCCCAGAATCGCACCTTCCAGTCTGGCCCCGCAGATAAGAGGAAGAAATACCTAGGTTCGCTGCTATCTTCGTTGTAGTGTGAACCCATGGTGATGGCTGAAACGCATAAATCTCCTTCGCTGCCACTCTTAAGCTCTTGTGACGACCCTAATCGTCTCAGTGCACTACCGGCCGGAGCGTCCTCTAGATCGATGAGCTTATATTCTCCTTTCAGCTCCTTGGCAGAGCCAGTTCGGTACGCTTCCTTCCATTGCAGTTTCTCGAGGTCCCACACCGTCACCTCACCAGGGCCCGTACCACCAGCTATGGCGAACTTGCTTCGTCTCGAACCGCGACCCGGTGCCAGCATAAGTCTGTGAATGGGATAGCCAAAGGGAAAGGCCCATGTCCTTACTCGGATCCGGAATCGTAGATCCCACAAGCTAAGAACGCCGAATGTGGTAGAGACAAGCATCCAGTGATGTTTCTTGTCCAAGCAGAAACATGTCAGTGAACCAAGGTGTAAAGGGCTTTGGAACTCAAACATAACGCTCATGTTTCGAAGCTCAATACCGAGGATTCGAGACTTGTTCGTGGCCACCATGAGAAGAGACTGATTGTCTGACTTGTAATGTTCAATCCACACAGCGTATTGGTCGTCAGGGAGCTGATATTCGCGAACAACTTGGAGCTTGGTATATCGTGGTGGATCACCGTCGACAATACCGACTTTCACAACTTGCACACTGCCATCGCTACCAGCGCTGACGAAACAGTGTGAATCTTCCACGAAACAGATGCTCATCACCTTCACACCTGGAGAATGTCTATGTGTCTGCCTGGATCGGTTGCTAATGTTCTTTTCCAAGCGCGATGTATCCCAGACTTTGACAGTACCATCATCGGATCCGGTGATGAAAAAGGCGTGATCGGGGGCAACTGCGATGCGATTGATAGCGGCGGTGTGCTCTCCAAGCATCGCAACAAGTTGGCCTTCAGGTTTCCAGTAATGTCCCGATTGTCCGCCCGGGCGCTGAATCGGCTGCCTTCGATTGTTTGGCGCTACAAGCGGACCAAAATCCATGAGATCGACGGGATAATTGTCCAAGTACAGTGAGTCAAGCAATTTGAGCACGCTAGGATCATGTCCAGAGTAGGAATGGATATTATGCCGCTTGCTTTGGGTACGTTGAGGTTGACGCTCATCTCGAGCTGGAATGTTCGGCGAAGCCCGGCTAGTAGATGCACTTCGACCGAAGGCTCTTTCCACCTGTCCAAATGCATTTGTCGGTGTCGTGCTGATTTCCGCCAAGGCTTTGCTCCCGGTGCTTGTCTTATCGATCAAGCTTATTGCGCTACCTTTGCGACGAAGAGCATGCGCATGGTCGGGGAGGTCGAGGGCCCTGGTTGAAGCCTTCGTTAGTGCCTTTGTAAGCTGAAGAGGATCTTGACGAGCCGCTACGGTTTCAGGAGAGAGTTGAGCCTTGCTTTGAGCTGGACGCGAAGAAGCGGGTGAACCCGAATCCACATCGTCTGCATTCGAAGGGTCGCGCGCTCCTCGAGGGGTGTTACTTCCGCCTGGTTGATCAGTTGACATTGTTGCTTCCTGTAATGCTTCCATGATTGTCTGAGGTTTGGGTTGATCCACACCGGGCCCAGGGACGAAATACCGATATAGATCTTGATCGTTGTCGAAGAAGACTGTTTGGGGGGATACTTTGAGATCCGTTAAAGTCATGATACCATTCAAGCTTGAAGCTTCCGGCATGTCGTCCTCTTGTAACTTGCGATGGGCAACCCGCCAAATATATTCTCGCAATGCCAAGAGCTTGACTTCATCTTCGCTCACCATCCCAGCATTTCGAAGTCTCCAAATCCATTTATCGTCTTCATCGTTTTTGGGCACTCTGGCGAACGACTTCTGACTTAGATGCTTCCCTGACGTCGTTGGAAGGCCGTCTTCTGAAGAATTGAAGGAGAAAGTTCGTTGCTGTTGCGCTGGTCTCCAGAAGAGGCCTTTTTCTACTTTGGTTGCCCAGCTCAACGCCAGTTCAAAAACGGTCCTTGACAAAGGTTTCTTGAGAGCATCCAGCAAAGAATACTCTGATAGATCTGACGTTTTAACCTTGAGGTATATACCAATCGAGGGTAATATGATACCTTCGCGATCGGCGCTCGAAAGAAAACTGGTGACAGAGGCGATAAACTCGACAGCGGCTTCTCGAATCCACACATTGGGGTGAATCATAAATCGGCCCACAATGTCAGTCAGCTCCCAAGTTCTCGAACGTTGGAATAATCCAAGCTGAGCAATTGCGGATAGGGATCTCAACACTCTTTCCACGACGAATTCTTCAGGGTCTGTGAGTGCTTGGACCATGAGCGGGAGGATGAACTCTTCGAAGCTTGCGGCGCCTACATAAGTGGCGACACCAACGATCGTCTCAAAGAAGGCGCATTTCAGCATCCAGTCACGATCATTAAGATACGTGTTGAGATGACTGAGAACGACATCGCTCGCTTTTGCGCTCCCAAAGAAGACACAAAGTGACGATACAGACCCAAGGAATGCCCTTCTCACAGCCGGGTCGGAATCGGTAAGCAGAGACTTTGTTTGTGTTTCGAACTGTTCGACAATTGCTGAGCGCGCCCCATCATACATAGCCTGATAAATTGATTGAGTCAAGACTCCTTCATCGGCTTCAGAATTGGTGGTAGGAAGCGATCCATCCACCCTCAAAGCTTGCATCATGTCCAAGAATTTGGAAGCCGTAGTAGCCAGACTTGCCAAGCAGGAAGCATATGTGGCCCGAACCCAAGAGCTAGGCTTCGCATTAGATCCTGGGACAAAGACCTGCAGTCGGGGTACAATGTAATCCGGAAAGACATAAGCATTGATAGGCGAGACAACGTTTATGAGTGCAAGCTTAGGCCTTGTCAGTATTATTAAGTTAAGGGGTTTCCGGTCTAATACGTACCACCTGTGTCATCGCCCTCAGCGCGGCGATCTTCACTGCATCTGTCTTATCGTTCAGGAGTACCATCAGATATGGTAATATGCGATCAAGCTTTGCATCATCTGTGACCCGTTCTGAGAATGCTACTAGAAGCTCGCAAGCTTTGAGACGAGCATTGGCTCTGGCTGTACTTCTCAGCGATGAAACCACAAGGGTCAGGAAAAGTAGAGTTCCATCATCAGCTGGGTGGTCGCGTGCTGCCGATGCTTCATGCCTGTTGTTCGGAATATCGACTTCCAGTGGGAAAAGTTGGTTGGCACTCTTTATGATGCTCTTTTCGCCTTTCGCCTTCTTTATGCCACCCTCATACCCAAGAAAATATGAAATCTTGTCGAAATCATAGTACACGCGGTCGATTCGGTCATCAGCCTCTCCCAAATTCTCTTGGCCGGCAGTCAATGGGCTACGCCCAGAGGTAGGGTCCGTGATGAGGTACATGTACTGGTGTAAGAAGCTGTAAAAGTAGTCTGGAAATGCTTTGTGTTTCCAGAAGCTGAGATATTCTTCGGCTGAATATCTCGCCTGTGGATCAAGTTGGGTCATATGAGCGACCATCTCGCGGATGTCCCTGTCGGCGATGCGATTGAAATACGACTGTTCTGGGTCGTACTCTTTCGATCTATATTTGAAAAGCTGACTTAGAGAGAAGATGGGAGTTTCAGCAAATAGTTCGGCAATCACACAGCCAACACTGAAGATATCCATCGCCCAGTTAATTGGTGTCTTGCCAGCTGCATCTTCCCCTGGCTGGAGGAATCTCTCAGGAGCCAGGTAACATGTTCGGCGTCCGGAAGTGTCGAAGAAGAAGGAGAAGTCCGCTGGATTGTCTTCCGGTAGATAGGTTGGCTTAAAGGAAGACGAGAAATCCGTCAAATACAACCAGTTCCAGGAAGTGACGAGAATATTCTCGGTTTTGATATCGCCATGATAGATGTTGCGTGCATGACTGTCTCTTACTGCGCACAGAAGCTGAAACGATAGCCATTTCTTTTCGATATTCTCCAGAAATGGACGAGTGCTCATGCGGTCGTACAGTGAGCTGTAGATGTACTGCCGAACGAGGTAACCATTAGAACTGGTCTCTAGAACGCGATGGTATCCCAAGGCATTTGGAATATCAGCCAGTTCCTTTCTCTCCTCTGCTATATGTTAATTCTAGTCGCTTCTGTTTGTCAGCTGGATAACGAACCGAGTAAAGTCTTGACGTATTTGTCTAGGCGCAAGTCCGCATACGGTTTTACGACGACTTTTGCAATGACGAGACCATTCTTATGCCTTGCGCGGATGCATTTCATGAACCTTGCGTTTCCCAAGGACTTTTCGTATGTCAAGTCTGATAACTCAGGCACATCTATGCCAGCGGAGCCGGCAGAGAGTGTAGTTGCCGAGAAGCCTTGACCCATGGTGAAGTTGAAGAAGTACTGAGGTTAGCAGTGGAACTGCTCGACATTCTCGTGGGACTAGATCATGTCCTTTGAAAAGTTTTGAGATGGCCGATACGTGGAATCAAATATCAGAAAGAAAGTTGCCTTAATGAACACTTCTGAAGGGGCCTACTGATGGATGTTTGAATAGCGCACCGCCACAGGTGCGACATTCCAACGTCGCCTGTTCTCTTCGCGTCTAACAAACTTTATGCAAGATCCCGCACCTGGAACATCAGTAGTCGCCACGACGACAATACTCAGTTCTTTTCAATCATGTTAATTTCTCAGCGTTTAATTTTCAGATCACTGCGGTAGCCATGACATCGAAGCCCCAAAATCTCGTCTTCTTCCACCCTGATCTCGGTATTGGAGGAGCAGAACGCTTGGTAATCGATGCTGCGGTTGGCCTTCAGAATCGTGGCCATAAAGTGACTATATTCACATCGCATTGCGACCCAAAGCACTGCTTTGACGAGGCTAGAGATGGTATGTCGATATTGGGCCTTGTAGCCATCCGCCGGCTCATATTTGAAAAGGTTGCTGAAAGTCTTCTCGTTCCAAGGCACACTAGACGTTCGAGTTTATGGTAACCAGTTAATCCCACCGAACATACTGGGTAGATTTGCGATATTATGTGCTATTCTTCGACAACTACACTTAATCCTTCAAATCTGCGTCCTCTCGTCTGAGCTCCACGACCTACGTCCGACGGCGCTCTTGGTAGATCAATTGAGCGCAGGAATACCACTCCTCAGGCTCCTCCAGCCCACCGCACGAATACTCTTCTACTGTCACTTTCCAGACAAGCTTCTGGCAAAAAAGGGTGGTATAATCAAGAGCATTTATAGGTGGCCGTTCGATTGGATCGAAAGCTGGAGCACAGGATGCAGCGATGGCATTGTAGTCAATAGCAAGTTCACAAGAAGCGTTTTCAAAGAAGCCTTTCCACGATTAAGCGATCGAACTCCGGGAGTCATTTACCCCTGTGTTGATACTCAAGCTGGAGGCCGAGAGAACTTGGAAGATCTAGATCAGAAGCCTCTTTGGAAGGGCAAGAAGTTTGTTTTGAGTATCAATCGCTTCGAAAGGAAGAAAGATGTAGGGCTGGCCATACGAGCATTTGGCCAGGTGCATCCCGAATGTCGAGCGTCTTCGCGGCTTGTGGTTGCCGGTAAGATCCTTCTCAAAAGTGATAACTGAAAGACCCGCTGACCGCTTCCTCTTTGTCTCAGGTGGATATGATCAAAGAGTGAGCGAAAATGTGTCATATCATACCCAACTTTCAGCTTTGGCAGAGAGTTTGGGATTGAAGCATGCTACAGCGAAGACGGTAGTCAGCGCTCTAGCCATACCTCAAGAGATCGATGTCCTCTTCTTGCTCTCGGTTCCTGGATCGTTCAAGACAACACTTTTATCTTCTGCAAGTCTTCTAGTATATACGCCGCTGCATGAACACTTTGGCATTGTTCCACTAGAGGCTATGCTTGCTGGTACGACTGTGCTGGCAGCGAACGAGGGCGGTCCAACCGAAACCGTGATTGATGGCAAGACGGGATGGCTGAGGGATGTAGAGAAGGTGGAGGACTGGACAAGCATAATGCAATCCGTACTAGATGGTTCTGTTCCACCCGATGTCCTTAGAAAGATGGGAGAGGCAGGCACTTGGAGAGTAAAAGAACTCTTTTCGAAAGAGAACATGGCGGAAAGTTTTGAAGCTGAAATCGATAGCATCATGACCACTCGTCGACCACCGGTTATTACGATAGACATGTGGGTGGCAGGAGGATTGGCTGCATCAGGTTTGGTAGCGTTATGTTCCTTTTTGCTCTCACGATAAACTCAATACCAACTTAGGTACCTTAGTATGCAACTCTCAGTCGCAAACTCATTTTTCTTCATGAAGTGAAATTATTAAAATAGTCTGACCCTGTCACGGCCTTTCGGTGACTCTATTTTTGAGAAATTCCTTGCCCATGTGTAAAATCGTTGATCCCTCTGAAGCTAATTTATAACTTCAATCGATCCGCGCTGTCCACCTCGCACAACTCAAACCGCGTCGACACCTTTTACTCGTATCGACATGTACTGAGCTCCTTGAATATTTACTGGCACCTTTAGTGTCTATGACAGCATTCCAGATACTTAACACACCCCTCATCATCATCTTCCTTTCAAAATGGCGATCCCAGGCCTGTCTTTGCCTGGGCTAACCCTCGCAAACAATTCCATCCAAGAACCAAGCGCTTCTACTATTGAGACAAATAAGATCGAAACGCTTGCTCCTCGCACCGAATACCGCTTTGAGACATCATTCAGCTCCCCTGCCACGGTTAAACTCGTCGGCGGCATTGCAGAACTGTTCGGAACAGAGCTGGCACCTAATATTGAATACACGTTTAGAGGGACGAAAGGAGCAATATACACTTGGGAAGGATGCACGCTGGAGATCAAGGGCAGCTTGGAAAGCGACTACATTGCAGAAGAGACGAAGATGGAGCTCTATTCTAACGTTCACTTTGCGCTTGAGCGCATGAGAGATACGGCGAGAATGCAAGGCAGTATGGGTCCTCGCGTACTTGTAGTGGGACCAGAGAATGCTGGAAAGACAAGTTTGGTGAAGATTCTTTCGTCATACGCAGTCAAGGATGGACGACAGCCCGTAGTGGTCAATCTAGACCCTCGGCAAGGTATGCTTAGCCTCCCTGGATCGTTTGCCGCGGCGACAATTGCAAGCCTGTTGGATATAGAAGAAGGATGGGGTTGTAGCCCAATCTCTGGGCCGAGCCCTGCACCTGTGAAGATGCCACTGTGCTACCACTTCGGTGTCGAGCATCCAGAAGACAATATCAAGATATTCCGGCCACTCGTTACAAGAATGGCGTTAGCGGTGACAAGTCGCATGACGGAAGACATAGCGGCGAAAGAAGCAGGCTGTGTGATTGACACGCCTGGCAGCTTAGGTTCGGGGAAGGGGACTGGGTTTGACTTGATCCAGCATATTGTTTCTGAATTTTCTATTAACGTGCTCCTGGTCATGGGCTCGGAGCGTCTGCACACTGAGATGCGAAAGCGCCTGGTCACTGCAAATGGAGAGGAGCCAGTAGTGGTTTTGAAGCTGGATAAGTCTGAAGGCTGCGTTGAGCGAGACGCATCCTACATGAAGCAATTGCGCCAGCAACAGATTCGAGAGTACTTCTTCGGCCGCGGTAACGTAATCCTCCAACCGCACTCCCAACAAGCGGACTTCAAGCAGCTCGCAATCTTCCGGATATATGACCCCTCCGGCACCAGCTCTTCATTCAATCCCGGAGGTGAAGATGACGAATATTCCTACACGCCACAATTTTCAACCGAAAAGCTCTATGAGCGCATCACACCGTCTTTGATGCTGCAGAATTGCCTACTGGCCGTGACTTATGCCGAACCTAACGACACCCAAGAAGCCATAAGAGATTCCAGCATCATGGGATACGTCTACGTCGCCGATGTTGACGAAACGAAGAACAAGGTGAAGTTGCTTAGCCCGGTCAGTGGAAATGTTCCTCCTCGAGCTATCATTTCGGGAAGTTGGCCTGAAGATGTACCGGATCTCGTCGCTTGAGGCGCTTTAGCAACCACAGCGAATGCACAGCGAATGGAGTTCACATAAGCTCAACCACTACTACAAACGGAGTTTCGTATTAGCATCCGCGAACGATGGAGTATCGAGAGATTGGTATGTTAATGACCATTTTTCTTTCCGACTTGAGTAGAACTTTTGTACTGAGGTTATATAGAATATGAGATTCTCATCACGGCTTCAACAAGAGCTTCCCAGTCGTTTTCCGACCCGTCAAATCATCCTGAGCTCTTGCCGCCTCTTTCAAGGGATACACCTCATGTACTCTCACATCTAATTTGTTCTTGATTATGAAGTCGAAGAGCTCGTTGCTGTACATCTCGAATTCCTCACGCGTTGCGATATAGTTGAACAAGGTCGGCCTCAGCAGCTTGGCGTTCTTGGGCGACAGTCTTGCAAGCGTGACTGGATCGGGCGGTCCACTGGCGTTACCAAAGGAAGCCAACGTTCCTTTCCGAGCCAAGCACTCCAAGCTAATGTCGAAAGTGGATTTACCAACGCCGTCGTACACTGCCGCGCAGCCCTCGCCGCCGGTGATCTCCTTCACCCTCTTCACAACATCCTCTTTGGTGTAGTCAATCACATAGTCGGCGCCGTGGCTCTTCGCCAAATCCAACTTAGTCGTAGAACATGTTCCGATGACTTTCGCTCCGACAGCCCTAAGGAGCTGCACCAACCACAAGCCAGTACCTCCCGCTGCGGCATGCACGAGGATCCAATCTCCTTTCTGCACATGGTAGCTCTCTCTAATGAGCGTCAGGGCCGTCAACCCTTGCAATATTGCGGCCGCGGCGTCTTTCGTGGAGATTGCGTCAGGGATTTTGATGGCGTATTTGGCCGGAGCGGCGGTATACTGCGCATATGTGTTTTGAGACAAGGCAACTGCTCGGTCCCCTGCTTTGAGCGAATACGTATTACCATCGCCGGTCGTCAGAACTTCTCCAGCAGTTTCACGGCCGAGAATATATGGAAATCCTGGAGCTGGATAGAGTCCAGTGCGGAAGTACCTAGTGGCTGGTGGTTAGAATTAGCTACTTCACCGTAGCATCTAGTAAGACAAACGTGTCGATGTAGTTAACTCCAACGAAGTCATTTTTAATTAGTACCTCACCTTCCTTCGGTTGAGGCACGGGTAGATCAGTCTTGAACTCTAAGACATCACTTCCTCCTGTTTTATTGATGATGACACCCTCCATCGTCTTCGGAATACTCTGTGACGCCATTGTACGGGAGACTGAAGGATATCTTGTCTTCAATTGAGCGCTTAATGCACTGAGTCTTCGGGCGGAAGAGAAGAGGCGTGATGACGAATTTGCAAGATGAGAAAGCATCAAATCTAAGGCTGAAAGGTTTAGGCTTAGCTATGCTTTAAAGCTTGGGCAAGCTCAAATGATTTAATGGTCAGCACGCGGGGCGCTTTCGGCGGGATTCTTTCCGATAGCGGTAGAGTATCGGTTAGGGTGGTCCATGACGTTTGATTATTAAGTAGCAACAATTGAGATTGTAGTTATCCATGAAGCGGTGGGAACGAGCTGGATCATAATCTTTGGAATGTTTATGCTGTTAATATACTGGGAAGGAGAGGATCATGCGTTTCTGCGGCTTAAAGAGGAAGTACAAAACTCGCAGCACGAGATAAGCAAGACTCCGGGGATGCATAGAATACAGCAAGTACGTAATGTTGTTTGAGTTTTTGTTCCGCAACGCCTACTCAGGCTTGGCACAACTGATGATACGCAGCATCCTCGCTACTACCATTTCCGAGAAATAAACACTTTGTTGGGCGTGAGGCTCAACTTCAGCGTTCGAGAACACCGGAAATCTCGTCCTTCCAGCCAACAGGGCTACAAAACAATGTCCGACTATCTAACCTTACTGATGCGTGGGCATAAGATGAAGAGACCGACAATCGTGAGCTAGGGGAAGTTCGCTGGTGAGACGAGCTTCAGAAGATGGCCAAGCGAGCGTTGCCTGCGCTCGAAACGAATGTAAGATAGAACTAAGAACTGTTTGGGAAGGACAGGTATCAGGTCATCCGGTGTCCATCCTTTCCCGGATACTCAAGATTCCCTACATGAATCTCTTGAAGTGCGTAGCAGTGACTATAACTTGAGAACGATTCTTGAACCATCTCAAGGCTTCAGTGGCTTGTCTATGTGTTATTTTTTTTTTGTACGATGTGGCTTTGAGCTCGTTGACGCGGGGGCTCGGGCTTGGCTGGTGCTCAACTTGGTGAGGCGGCAAATTTCTACGTACACAAAACACTCCCATCTTTCAACAACCCAAAATCCTCGAAACTCGTCCCCCCAATCTTGCACCCTTCACAATCCTTTCGACGTGTCAATGGCTACGCCCACATTCTTCGTGCCTCCACCTACAGCGGAAGATATGGTCAAAGCTCTGGAAGCAGAGATCCAACGCTAGCAAGAGGCAACTCCTGAGCTTGACTTTGAAGACGAAATCGAACAATCGTACAAATGGATGTGCGAAATAGAGCACAACAGATTCAAACCGGATGAAGTCGAGAAATTTCGAATGGGAATCTCCGAGCACAAATACTGGGAGCCCGAAGCTCGACACTTGAAAGATCTGCTATCCGATGTGATATTGCAAAATCTCCTGCGCAGATACAATGCGGATAACATGCTAGAGAACTGGCGAAAAATTGCAATAGCTTACAGAAGCCGCCTAAGGAGAGAAGGGCTCTCGATGCAGCAAGTTAGGGAAAGTCGACTGTCGATCAGAGACTGGAGTTACTGGAAGTTTGAAGCACAGAGTCTTCGGGAAATCGCGGCGCGTCGTGAATGTGAAATGCAGGAGAGGTACTTGGAAAGAGAGCAAACAATCAGGAGTTCCCAAGCCCAGCGTTGAGTGGAGCGCATCAGCAGTTTCTCGACCAGAAGTCACAACACCCATCCAGCAGTCAGGCAACACAGCCGCGACGCTCACATCGATTGAAAGCCAGACGGCCACGACGTTCACAACGACTGAAAGACAAATCCGGCGCGCTGCAGTCATTGAGCGAGGTGTCCGTATTACGCAGCCCCACCACAAAGAAAGTGACGAAGCGTCGCGGCAAGGTCGGCGCTAAGGCTCAGCTGCTGATGGGGTGTTGACTCACTGTGGCCAATCCTTCCTGACCTTGCCCACCATGGAGCATAAGGGCAGGCCAACTTTTCTCTACGATTTTAGCGCTAATAGAGTGTAACACTCTCGGCACGTATAACAACACTCGTGTCGTCATGCATCCACATCACAACTCTCTGCAATTATATCAATCGCTAGATCATGGCGAGTTCTGCAGCTGCGGATCTTTCTGATATTGTTTTGCTTCTTGGAAATATTGAGGGTACAGACGAGATCTTGAAGCTTTCTGAGAATTCGAGATATGAGTTCAATCCCCCTAAGGTAATCACGACTGGAGGGGTCGCCAGGGAGGAAGGCTTTACCCGCCGTTTCTTGCTTTTATGTTTGGAGAGGCCATGTACTCTGCAAAGGGCTGGATAGTTGGCTCCTCGGACGATCCAGACAAACGCGACCTTCAGGTAGCCAAAGACAGCCAGACCGGTATCAGTGGGCGGCACTTTCGAATCGACGTCGCCCCATATACGCACTGCCCGAGGCTGAAAGTTCTATCGAAAAATTCTCTTCGCATATATGCACCCGGTGGCCACACGATAACCCTCAACCAAGGAGAGTCCCTAGAGATCCTCTCCGCTGTCCATATTGATCTGGGAAAGGTCGCAATGCGAGCGTGGCGCCCATCCTTATCATCTCAGGAAGAGCCTCGATACAAAAGAAATGCCGACAAGTTCAGCGAGGATTTCCTTGACGGCTTTGGTAGGATTCCCTTGAGGCTCGATGCAACGCCAATCTCAACCTCTGACATTAGGTTCGGGTTGAAGGATGCTGTTTACAAACCAGGAGAAACCGTCGGTACCGGTATGCTCACGTCGGTCATAAAGGTGGAGGAATTGCGTTCTGGGAGTATCTTCGCCGCAAAGGTCCCGCACTACAGAACTTCAGATGGTGTAAGTGTGATTCGGGAGAGATGGGAGTCAGTAATGGGAGAATATCAAAAACTAGTCCAGCTCAAACATGTAGGTCACTCTGACAACTGCGTTGAAAGTGAAAACTGATCATCCTACAGCCACATATTGTGCAGGCCATCGAGGTATTACTGGGCCACGCTAACCAGCCGCCATGGTTGATCATGGAATGGATTCCCGATGAACTCAGTTCAATCACTCTCGACAGTCGCGACATTCCTACCCTTGTGAAGCACGTCAACGAAGGCCTAGGGTGCATACACAATCACGACATCGCTCATAGGGACCTGAAGCCAGGGAACATTCTCGTCAAACTAAGCGGAAAAAGGTTGGAGGTCGCAAAGATCGCCGATTTTGGGACGGCGAAGTACGGAAAGATGCAGACCTATGTCGGGACAGTCGTGTAACAGGCCCCCGAGTTCTGGGAAGAGGAAGGAGAGGCACTATCTTATACCAATGCCATCGACATGTGGTCACTTGGAGTTATCACGGTAGAATTGATTACCAGAAGCTTTCATGGATGGGACAAGGGAATCCAGCCGACGAAGACTCAATACCAGAAATAGATCCGCGAAGTTCTCCGACCGCGCGTGACAATGGTGCCAGAGAGGTTTACGCCTTTGGTGCAGGGATTGCTGTGTAAGAATCCTAAGGATCGATGGACGGCCGTCGATTGTGACAAGTGGATGTGCGCGAATGGCATCGACTCTCAGGAAAACGTAGGAGGCACTAGGAAGCGGGATGCTTCACCATTGCCTAGGGACAGAGACTCGGACCGACGCGTCAAGAGCGACAATACGGTAGCGACGAAATAGAAGCCTTACCTTTGTCCTGGCTGAGATCCTCTCGGCGTTGATTGTGAACTCCGCTGCTCACTTTGCGACGGCGAGCGTACTATTGGGGAGGAATAACCTTAATAGCTTGTTCAACGAGAATTAGATTCGTCAGTCTGCAAGCGGAGAATAATTTATCTGCATGGCGACTCCCCATGAGCAGAGCGGCGTGGTACAGAGTCACATGTTTTTTCTTCTTCTGTGTTTGATGCCTTAGGCAGTAATTTCATCGCAGTGGTCATTTATAGAAAGCAGGCGCACCTTCGTTTTCGACACGTCTCGCAGCTTTATACCCTATGTTACTCCCAGTCTTCCAGCCGTGCAACCTCGTAAGAGCGGAAATGAAGATTACACAAACAAATGCCGGCCGTCTGACGATGCCGCATTGGAAAATGATGCTACGGCTCAAGGTGATAGTACGAACCTCTCAAAAGACCCTGCAAATAGCCCAGGCAGAAGAGACAGTTTCAATTCTGATGTTAAAACGCGATATTACTACGTTTGCGATCGATCCGGAGAGTACGAAACAAGATGGGGATCCTCCAGAACTAATTCAAGCACGGTGAATGGCACTTGAGACAAGTGGAGTGTTTGCTGACTGTACTCCGACAATGGCATGGAATTTTTACTTTGGAGACAAGGAAGCTTTCTATGCTGAGAGATTTGCACAAGCTAGGGCTCAAAATTCTCTCGTTGAGCCTCAAGATGTACCTAGGCCACGTCCTAAGTGTGCTGCAGCAATGACAGCTTCGGATGCTTGGATAGGATTTAGTCCAGGTAAGAGACAGCGACGTCTGTAGAGTAGAGGATAGACTCTAAATAGGGCGGGTCTGGGGAACCGTTCCCAGACCTCCTAATGAGTCTTGCAAAAAGTTCCCAAATGGGAACACTTCGCACCCATATATCATGCGAAGCGCGTCGCAGTAGGGAGAGGGTCACTGCCTAGTACTAATGGGGACTAGCGGATCCCCACCATTGGCAAAATCTCAAATGTTGGCAAAATCTCAAAAAGCGTTGGCAAAATCTCAGCAGCCATACTTATGTAGTGCCCCCGTGACTTGACGAACCTTCGAAAGCAAAAGTTTTGATCGGCCGTAAGTACCTCCCCGGGTGGTGGAATTGCTTCTAACGCCACGTATATTTTGAATGAAGGTTTCCTAGCATCATAACGGGATTGTATCTTTGGAATGGTTCCTTTTATGACTTTCAGGAATGAAAAGACGATGACGGTGGTGTTGCAGCGTGGAAATGTTGTCGTGGTTTCAGGGTATACACCGCGGAAATCAACTGACTGGCAGCCATACTTGGGTAATATTTAAGGTAGGCACAGTCCCAGATATTGAGGAGTGGCTGAAGAGCGCAATTTAAAAAGAACTGTAAGAATTACAATGTGTGCGCAGACTCGGAGTTGTTGTGAAGCCAAAGTACAGTACTTACCTCTGATCCATCCCAGTACGGCGGGTGTCCCATCACGCAGGGGGGAGGTTAATTGGAGGAGGCTAAAGATGGTTGCCCTTTTCAGATGGGCCGGGCCGACGATTTTTCCGACCTTTGGATGTCTTTCGTTCCTCAGCGCAACTCGATGATCCGAGACCAGCTTTGAGATCAACATCATTGACATACGTGATTACTCACCATCGAAACCCTTTCTCCTCCTTCATCCGTTCGCCGGAGCAAATAACGGAGAGTTAGCCGAGCTCAAGGAAGTTGGCTGACCAGCCCTCGAAATTGTCCTACAACTAGCAGCATTCGCGTGTCAAACCTTCCAGATCTTCGTCATGGCTCAACAGCCATATCCTACCGTCTATGTCAACAACCTTAACGAGCGCGTCAAAGTCAACGACCTCACGGATGCACTGAGAGCAATCTTCGAAGAGTTCGGCAATGTTGTTGGCATCGTCGCGAAAACCTCTGTGACTCGACGTGGGCAAGCTTTTGTGATTTATGATAATACAGATTCGGCGCTGCGGGCGATGGAATCACTCGACGGTTTTCCGTTGCACGGCAAGCAAATGCGCACGCACAAGGCTTACACACCCAGCGACGCAACCGTGTCACAGCACGGCGACCAAGCATTGGAAGAACACAAGAGGCGGAGGATTGCGCAAAAGGAACTACGAGCCATGTCTGCGCAGAAGACGGCTCGAGATGCAGGACGACGCGAATTAGATCTGAAGCGCGCTGGTGCGCCGCCAGAATCAGACCGAAAAGCGAAGATTGCCCGTGGAGTTGGTGGTGGCCTCAAGTCAACTGCAAGCGCGGCGTCCACCGTCATTCCCGACGAATATTTGCCGCCGAACAAGATTCTCTTTATTCGAGACATCCCTGAAGGTTACGATATGGATACCTTGAGCCAGCAGTTCTCAGTGTTCGAAGGCTTCAAAGAAGTGCGTCCGGTGCCTGGCCGCGCCAACATCGCCTTCGTTGAATATGCTGCGGAAGTTGGCGCCATCGCTGCGAAGGAGCGCATGGGAAACACAGTATTGCCCGGTGCAGAAAATTCACCACCGATCAGAGTCACCTATCAACGACAGTGAAGTTCCGTTCCCACTGTTTCGTCTTATTCATAGCGAGGTGTTACGGCGTTTTACCAACACGAAGGTCTCTTCCTTCATTGGCCACAGTTGTAAGCTAGGAATCATATTTGGAGTCAGGACATGGGATTCAGTAGCATTCATTGTGGACTTATATGACAGACAGTACTTGCGTGCATCCCATCAAATAGAAGGGCAATGGCGACGCTAAAATTACAGACAATTCTCTCAAAATATCACGTCCTCGTTCTCTTCATCGCCTAGCAAATCTTTCGACGCCACATCATCCTTGTCTTTCTTCTGCGGCACTTTCGACGCTTCTTGTCTGGCCTTCTCTGCCGCTGCAGCATCACGTTCCTTTTTACCCGAGACTTTCTTTAAGCGGTAGAATTCTTCTCTGTCCAACTCGTCAAGCTCCGAGTTGATGTATTTGATTGTGTTCTCCGTGCGTGGGATAATGACATGCTCACTGAAGAAGGTCAGTCATGGAGCTGATCATTGACAAAGGACGCGGCCTTACATGGCATTTACTCTTCGGTTGACCACCTTTATAACCTCGTCCAAGATTACGAAGGCTGTTTGCAAGCTCGCAAGTTCGACTAGCGTCTCGACGGCTCGTGCGTATGTTTCTCGACATCTTTGCACCTGCTGTCCACCTTTTCCCAGGCCAGTTAGTCCAAAGTCATTGGCGGCCTCAACTTGGAAACTCTCAAATGCCGGTAGGAAGACACCCGACACGTTTTCCTGCCTCGTTCGTACTCTGAATGTTGCGGATTTGACAGACTCTTGTATCTGGTACCCAATATTGCCACCGACGGCATATGTGACCTCGGCCAGAGAGAAGGCGGCAATCTGCATGACCCTGCCCATCTTCCGTTTGGCCTCGTCGATTCGTCTGGTGATCTCTGCGTAGATGGTGGTTAGGTCCTCTGAAATAGTATTGCAGTGCAAAATCATCTATATTACCTCGAAATCGCCTATGATAGCGTCAGATTAGCTACAATTGCAGAGATAACAGCGGGATCGTACTTCGTTAGGGCTTCACTCTTCCTCTTCAGGAGATCGTGTCCTGTCTGTGCGCCCTTCAGCTTGCTCTTCATCTGACCCAACACCTGCCGGGTGGGAAAGACGGCTTCTCTCGCCTGTTGTATGCTATCAGTTAGGTGTATCGATGTCCAGTAGCACAAGCCCTCAACGTACGCCTTGTCCAGACATGGTTGTCAGGGACTTTTATTGAGGCCTTAGAAGACCAGAAAGAGCTTCTAGAGATGTACGCAACAAGCTTGGAAGGGCCAATTGTACTCGATCGAAAGATGTAGTGTAGAGGTGGCGGCATTCGAGCTGGGAGACCAGGGAAGGTCCAAGCTTCGACTGACTCTCAGGCGCATGTACGATAGTTAAGGCATCTATAACCGGGCCAAACGAGTTAGTTCCAAGCGCGAGACTTCAAAGAACTTCGCTGGCGACCAAATCTTCTTAGTAGTAAAGGAGAGCCAAACGACGCGCCAATTCTATCATCGTCACCCTCGGTATCTTTAGCTGCTCTGCACGGAACCGAGACACGGAATCGTAAATACTCTGGCCTCTTTTATTTACAGCTGCGTCGACTTCGCCCGCGCAGAGGCGACCCAGCTACGGCCGGCGTGTCGACTTTTTCAAGGTGAACTCATTCACCTTTGAGTATGCCCGGAACCCTTCTCGCTTCCCTAAATCCTTCCAATGTCCGGTCAGCAAAGATAACACCGAAAATGTCGAGGCCCGACTTCTTGCTGGTGGGTGACCACGACGCTATCTACGAGCAGGACATCCTACGCAACCCAGCAAGTATCAAGCCATGGCTCAACTATTCCGAATTCAAACGCCAGCGAGGCAGTCGCCTCGAACAAGCCTTCGTCCTCGAACGCGCATGTACCGCCTTCCCACGCAGCTACAAGCTTTGGAAGATGTATCTTGAGCTTCGGACTGCGCATTTGAAAGGCAAAAATCCGTCGAAATTCCAAGCACACTATGTCAAGGTCAACTCACTGTTTGAGTGGGCCCTTGTGTTGCTAAACAAGATGCCGAGGATATGGGAGATGTATCTGACGTTCCTCATGCGACAACCACTCGTAACCACCACTAGACGTACCTTCGACAGAGCTTTGCGGGCCTTACCTATCACGCAGCACGACCGGATATGGGCTCTCTACCGACCGTTTGCAAACACAGCTTCGGGCGAGACTGCCGTACGGATATGGAGGAGATATATGCAGATACATCCGGAGTACACCGAAGACTACATCAAGCTGTTGGTGGATATGCGGCGGTATACAGAAGCCGTCAAGCAATATTTGAAGATCCTGAATGATCCTCGGTTTAAGAGCAGAGACGTCAAATCGCCCTTTGATCTGCTGTTTGAGATGCTTGATATCATTGTTGATCATCCGAACGACATCGAGACCGGCGTTGACACTGGCATCGATGTGGACGACATTGTGCGGAGCGGCATTTCAAAATTCAGTGATCAGAGCGGTGTGCTATGGGTGGCGCTGGCATCATACTGGCTCAAGAAGGGCGATTACGAGAGGGCACGAGATACCTACGAAGAAGGCATTTCAACGGCGCTCACCGTGCGCGATTTCACCTTCGTCTTCGACGCGTACGTTGAAGCCGAGGAAGCTCTGGTGGGCCAGAAGATGAACGAAGCCGCGGCGCGAGCCGACAAGGGCGTGGTGGACAAAGCCGCCGACGTCGACCTAGACATCCGTGTGCTGCGCTTCGAGCAGCTCATGAACCGGCGCGCGTTCCTCGTCAACGATGTGCTGCTGCGCCAGAACCCAAACAACGTGAACGAGTGGGAGAAGCGGGTGGCTCTGTGGGGCGACAGCTTCAACGAGGTGGTCAAGACGTACAACGACGCCATCGCCGCCATCAACCCGAAGCGCGCGGTAGGCCAGTTCCACGAGCTGTGGGTCAACTTTGCGAAGGTGTACGAGAAGCGCGGCGACCTGGCGACGGCGCGGGCCATCATGGACAAGGCCGTCAAGGTGCCGTACAAGTCGGTGTCGGAGCTCGCGGAGACGTGGATCGCCTGGGCCGACCTTGAGCTGCGAAACGAAAACTTCGACCGCGCCGTCGAGATCATGGCCAAGGCGACGCTAGCACCCAAGCGGTCGACGGTCAATTACTTCGATGACACGCTGTCGCCGCAACAGCGCCTGCACAAGAGCTGGAAGGTGTGGTCATACTACGTTGATTTGGTGGAGAGTGTCAAGCCGCTTGAAGAGACGCGCAAAGTATACGAGCGCATCTTCGAGCTGCGGATCGCAACACCGCAGACCGTGGTCAACTACGCCAGCCTGCTGGAGGAGAACGAATACTTCGAGGACTCATTCAAAATCTACGAACGTGGACTCGATCTCTTCAGCTATCCCGTGGCATTCGAGCTGTGGAACCTGTACCTGCAAAAAGCGGTCGAACGACAGATCAGCATAGAACGGCTGCGCGACCTCTTCGAACAAGCCATCGTCGGCTGCCCACCGAAGTTCGCGAAAACGCTCTACATCATGTACGGGCAGCTGGAAGAAGAGCGGGGGCTGGCGCGGCACGCGATGCGGATCTACCAGCGAGCGACACGCGCGGTGGCGGAAGAGGACCGGTACGAGATGTTCAACTACTACATCACGAAGTCGGCGTCGAACTTCGGGCTGACGTCGACGCGGGCCATCTACCAGGACGCGATGGAGGAGCTACCGAAGCGCAGCGCCGAGGGCGCCGACGCCGGCCGCCGCGAAACCAAGGACGTGTCCATGAAGTTCGCCGAGCTGGAGCGCCGCCTCGGCGAGATCGACCGCGCCCGCGCTATCTACGGCCATGCGTCCGAGCTCTGCGATCCCCGCCGCGAGCCTGACTTCTGGAAGACGTGGGAGCAGTTTGAGATTGCGCACGGCAACGAGGAGACGTTCAAGGAGATGTTGCGGGTCAAGCGCAGCGTCCAGGCAAAGTACAAGTATGTCAAATTTTTTTTTTTCTGCAGCGTAGATACTGACAGCATTCCAGCACCGAGGTTGGCTTCATCGCGACGGAGGCCCTGGCGCGCGGCCAGCAGCAGCAGCAAGGCGAAAAGGCCAACGGCGCTGTAGGCAATCTGGGCCACATCGACGCCATGGCCGCTCTCGAGCGGCAAGCACGCGCTCCCGTCGGCTTCGTCGCCGCCAGCGCTGGCCCGGAAGGCGGAGACCGGAAAGATGCAGCGCCACAAGCGGTCGTTGCAGCGAACCCGGACGCCATCGACGTGGACGACGACGACCTTTGACGTGGCTCCCGTCGCCAGCTTTCCATGCGGATCTACCAGGCGCAAGGCTGAATCTCATCTTCGGAACATGCGGGAAGCACGGTCGAGTTCGGGAAGGCTGTTTAATTTTTTCACTTTTTCTGATCTTGTAAACAATGTTGGCCTTGCCGCATTTTGAGCGACCTCACCCGGTTTCTTCCTACGTTCACGATCTCATGAAGGCATCATGAGGCTGTCTGAAACCTTTTTGTTACGTCGCATGAACTTCTCGCATTGGGTGGCGTCTTCCCGGCTAGACGCGGACAAAGGAAAGGCTGATATTGGGGGTCCGAATAGTAGAATGTCTCCATTGAATCCACACCGGATTACTCCCACTCCTGCTGCTGCTGCCTTCTTGTGCTGACTCAAATCTGATGCCATTGGGTTTGATCTTACGAGGCAAAAGGCTCTTATCGTTATTGAGACATGCGTTTGTGGTATGCTCCACTGAGGCAATTGTCATATTTCGACTTGGCAAGCAACACAGCCGCACTTGGCAGTGTCGCCCTGCATTTCGTGGTGGGCTGTATGATTGTATCATATGGCAACAGCTAGCCCAGGGACGACCGAGAAGATCACATCGGGCGGCGCTTACATGTACGGAACAAAGTTTGTAGCTTAGCTGTGGCGGGGCTGACTGAAAGATCCGTTTACATCGTTATCTCGCAGCGTTGGCGTTGGGATCGCGTGGTGCGCTTTCAGCTTGGCAGGGTGAGAAATTCTACCAACAGTCACGGTGATCCACAGCTCACCGGGAATATTCTGGTTGTTACCCACTCTGCTCAGCCTCAGTTTTCTCACCCGATGTTTGCATGCAATGGTGCAATTGACCTTTGACGGCGGATGGGACCGAGGCGTGCTCCAGGCCCTAAATTCGCAGCCAAAAAGAACAGAGGCAACGGAAGGTACCGTGGCGGAGGTGGCCAGGCTGGTGAAACGAAACGGACAGGGTGGTAGCTGCCTACCAATTGCGGGGGTTTGAGTGATGCAATGCGAATGCAGGCCAGGTATTGCAGAGATGCACGGTGTGAATGGTGAAGATGAGCGGCAGCGTGGATGCAGCGTGGGTGCAGTGGAGGAGCGGCGGTGATTGGCGCATTAGGGGCATGCTCTAGACCAATTGGCGGGGGTCCCCCCTTGAGACCCCCCCCTGTTGAAGGCCAGTCTGGATGTTCCCCGCCGCCGGTTCGCGGGGCTGATGGTTAGTTCGCCTCCGTGCCCGTGTCGGCGCTGCTGCTCTTCCGTCTGGGGCCCAATCGAAAGGGCCCGCTATTGACATCTGCATCGTCGCTGGAATGCTCTCATCGACCCAGCAGCCGCCCAAGTGACATCGCCCAGAGGTACACTAAACGCGGCATTAGTCTCCGTCTTCCCAAAAGTAAAATGCATGATAGGCATGACGGGACGTCTGTGGAAGGATGGCTGGCGATGTGCAATCATGCCCATCATGTGATGATGCCGTCTTCCTAAGCACAGCCTGATTACGTCGACGCCAGTGCTCTCTTTATAACGTGTGCATCTTGCCCCATTCAGATCGACCTTCCAATCCACTCCATCCCTTCAACCCCGCTTGCAAATTGAAGTCGACTGTGCCTCTTCTCTACGCCGAAGCCAGATCCAAACCGGGCATCTCATCAGTCACTCAATCTCTCTCTCGACCGTCGACACCACTCTTCTCGTCACTTCCTTGACGCCCTTAGCTTTGCTTTGCTGCACACGCGACCAACGACAGGTCGATCATCCCCGCAATGGCCGACACTACCAACACCGCTTCTGGTAAGCTTCCACCACCGCCCTCGTTCCGCTGCGCTCGTCGAGTGATAGCTTGATCGCAACAAGCCTGCACTCTGGCTGACGCTCAAGGTCGAGGCGACGACTTCTCCTCCGACTACCGTGCTTACCAGTCATTGCTAGGCGTCGAGAACCCCCCAGTCGACCAGACCTTAAGCAATGAGGATCCCTTTGCTGGCCAGCAAGACGGCGACAAGATCGACGAGTCGGCCATTCGCAGCGACAGCTTGAGTCCACCAACCTCGCCAGATGGTGTCGATCGTCGCTTGAGCCGCGAGTGGGGTACGTCCCGAAGAATAGAAAAGAAATGAGAAGGCTGAGTCATACTAACCGCTCTGTCGCCACAGACGCATCCAAGGTTCCTCCGTCGCAGTTCCAACGCCGCAAGGGCAGCATCTACTCCACGCCCTCATCCCGCGACTCCCAACATAATAACAAGGAGCGTGACCAAGCTTATCACGACAAGCTCAAGGAGAAGAAGGTAAATTCCCAAAGCTCTTTGTTTTCTGTTTTCGTCGTTCTGAACGGCTTCGGCATCCTACGGATCTTGCTGACTGACACTCTACCGTGCAGGGCTGGAACTTTTTCGGCAGCAGCAAGAAATAGAGGGATTCCCAATCACCTCTTCAAGCCGGTTGAAGGCTTCTCAGCCGCACATCTTGTATTACTGAACTGGGCTGTGGAAGTGTCGGTAGGGAAGAGCGTTTGCGTGTTGTTCCAGAGCCTCGACGAGGATGGAATTTGCTGGCGTTGGGCAGAGTTCTATAAGCGTTGGCCCGAGCTTGCGGGTGTCCCTTACCTCTTTGTCTTCTGCTTCGAACAGACATCTTCAAAAGGACGTTGGGGCGATTTCTACTCCAAATCAAATGGTAGTTGCTATGTATGCTATAACTGGCTCCGATGAGGATATCCATGACTCCATTCGCTTGATCGAAAATGCAATTGATGCCAAATTTTAATACGCCGTCTGTCCCTTGGCTGTTGAAGTTGAACTCCGAGAGTGAGCGTACATGATGTATCGATCTATGCCTTGTACTTGCAGCGACGTCCTTGCCAAAGACTGTAGAGATCTGAAATCACAACTCAACGTCTCATAACGCCATCAAACCATCTTGGTGGGATCCCAAATATCGGGCGTCTCGCCCATCCACCCTCTCTTCTTAAGCCCGCTCTTCTTGCGGACAACCTTCTTCCGCTTCTTCCCGTCGGCGGCGGCCAAGCCCTTCACAACCTTGTCGTGGCGCTCGGCGTCCTGGTTGACGACGAGCAGGCACCTGGAGGCGCGGGCGAGCACATCCACGAACTCGGCCATGCGCCCGCCCGCGCTGAACGCGGCCTGCAGCTCCTCGTTCGCGTCGTCCGCCACCACGTTGGCCAACTCCAGCGCCGGCAGCAGCGCCTCCGGGCCCAGGTACGCGGCCGCGAAGGTACGCGCGCTCGCGTACGCCGTCAGCGCCGGCGGCACGTACACCTGCAGGAGGCGGGCGTAGTCGGCCTTCTCTTCTTCTGTACGAGGCAGAATTAGCATAGTTCGCTCGATCAGCAGCTCAGAGGTCTTACCTTCGGCGACGGCAGTCATGAAACCCGGCTGCAGCAGCGGGTCGACGGCGGCCGCCAGGTCGTCGAGCTCGCCGCGCAGCGCCTTCTCCATGCGCGCGTCCGCGCGCCCCCGCCCCGCCACCTGCTCCTCCACCGCCCGCCACCCGCTCAGCTTCGCCAGCGCCCCGCACAGCTGCTGCATCTCGAGGCACGGCCGGCTCTGCAGCCGCAGGATCTCGCGGACCATGCGGGCGCGGGGATCGGGGGCGCGCGGCTGCGGCGGCGGGACGCTGGGCTGGCGGGACGAAGCGCGGGTGGTGCGGCGGAGGACGGGCTCCTCGGCGGGCGCGGGGTCGGGCTCAAGGTCGGCGTCCTGGAAGACGTCGACGGAGCGGCCCAGCTCGGACGCGCTCTTCAGGCGCGACACGTCGGCGAAGGGGATCTGGCGCGTGAAGGCCACGGCGGCGCCCCACCGCCCCGACAGCAGGAACGCCTTTAGCACCATCGTCAGCGCCTCGAACGTGCCCTGCCACTGCGACCGGATGTGCAGGAACCACTCCGCCGCGCGCACCAGCCGCTCCTCGGGGTCGGTGAGCTCCGCCTGCACGAAGTCCTTGCGGACGCGCAGGCCGGGCCACAGCGGGCCGTCGGTGGGCTCGAGCAAGTCGACGCGGTCGACGGGCGTGAAGGCGCCGGGGTCGAGGCCCATGCGGGCCATGGCGAACTCCAGCTGCGCGGCCATGACGCGCGGGATGTGCAGGCTGGAGCCTTTCATGAGGCTGACGAGGCGGCGCTGCTCGGTGCCGTCGACGATGTCGACCATGATCACTCCGACCACCTCCTCGCGCCGCGGCTGCCCCACGAACCGCGCGTACGTCGGAATCGCTTCGATCTTGTGGATCACCCGCAGGTAGTTGAGATACCACACGAACACGTTCTCCACCAGCACGCGGTCGGCGGGTGAGTCGGCGAAGATTGGACCGCTTAGTGCTTGATAGATGATGAGGACGTGCACGATCAAGCGGATGGCATCAAAGTCGGCTAGCAGCTTGGAGTAGTCTTCGAACGCATTCGCGTTCGTTATTGGAATTAGAGGCGTAGGGCCAGCAGCATTGGCATCTCTGGACATTGCGATACCAACGTCACGAACAAATTTTGGAAAGGTTTGCGAAAGGAGACTGCCTTGGACGAGTTTGGCACATGTCCGGGCTTCTGCACGACTGGCCGGCTGTCGTCCAATCCGTTCCATAACCTCTTGTTTGTTTGACGACCAGCCAACTCTGTTGGGCTGAGAAAACTTTTGGAGTATTGTGGACGGTATTCGCTCTGGGCATACTTGCTGAAGGTACTCTTCAAAGGAAGCAATGAGAAGAGCATTGAAGGAAGCGTAGAGATTGTCGTCCCAAGTTCGGGAGACTGGCTCCATAGATTCACTGTCTCCGGATAGAAGTCCATAGATAGCTTTCTCGTAGTCGTAGGCTCCAGGACGGCGGGCCGCAGCGAAGCACATGCGGCGCCACAAGGTTCCAACGTATGGACCAGCGAGACAAGTTCGGGCGTCGCGCTCGGTAGGCGTCATGCCAAAACTAGCAGCTCGCCATGCTTCACTGCGATGCTGAGCATACTCACGTACGTCTGCCCAAGGGACGCCACGGCGGAGCAACGCGAAGCATGCAACCCAAAGCGAACGCTCATAAATATCATCAACCTTTTCAAGGCTTTTTCCTTGCCGGCTGACCGCATCTGGGTCTAGTTGTGTCACTAGCTCATCTGTGCCGCGGACTGCCAATGCGGAACTTTTCAACGGAGCAGTGACCAGATTCATGCGTTTCTGAGCTTTGAGCTTCTCCCTGGTATTCAGCCAGCCATGCGTCCATGTACCTCGATCTGTGCCAGCAACAGTCTCGAGCTTGTCAATAATCTCCTCAAGTTCGGAGTCATCGGTGGCAGCGCAGTCTTCCAACCATTTGAGCACAATGTTTTTCTCTCGCGCGGCATCGTCAGTGAGTATGAACCGCTCCCAGATTTCACTGTTTGGCGTTTCGTTGGTAATATCCCCTCGCATAGCCAGAAAGTCCTTCTTGCCTTGCTCAACATCCACAGTTGGATCTGGAAAGTGTAAATCGATAAGTCGACGGAGCAGGTCCCATGTGCAGGCTTCAGAGCGAGCCTTGTGCAGGTCATCTGCAATGTCGTCCTTTAAAGATCCGCCGTAAGCTGTAGATTCAAACAACTGCTGAGATGTCGACGCTGCCTTGTCCTTCAGCTCTTTGATACGTCCTTGCCAAGTTTTCGAGATTTGGATCTTGCCACTGCCAACCAGCTTAGATTTCAGAGATGTGACCGTTTCTCCTATGATTTCCTGTAGCGCTTCAAGGAGATGAACGGTCCGCGCGTGCTTCGCACCAAGATCCCGCGTGGCATCTCTCTCCAGCATCCATTCGTCAACCTGAATCGCAAAGTCTTCCACTTGCGCGGTAACACGGTTGGCTACGGATTGAAGAGGGAACAATGTCTGAAGGGTGCGAGAGTCGAAGGAGAAGGAGGATCCGGGAATGGACAAGGCATCGTCGCCATCAGATTGAGACTGTTGCAAGTTAGCCGTGGACTACTTAGAATTGGAGTTACCTCGTACTTTGACATTCTCCCAACTCTCTTCACGACCTAGAGACTGCTGATCACGATCAGCTTTGTAATCGTCTGTTAACCTTTGTAGTTTGCATACCTCATAGCGCAATTGCTGCGGTTTTCGAATGGAATGCGACTGCGATTGGGATTGGGCGAACTCCATTACAACTATGGATTGTAGATGAATCGAGACGTTTCACGCCATCCAAACACAAAGAAGCAGTGCACAGAGGATAAGAGTGGGTTATGGAAGGTACTGTAAAAGCGGTGTTTTTGCGCGCGTCAACACGGAGTAAATGTTCACAGATGCGCTGGTAGCTCTGAAGGTCGTCGCGCTTGCTTTGTTTTTGGACTAGCGCCGCTTTCTTCGTGAAATATTTCTACGTCTATCTTTGCCGCACCTTTTTCCCTTTTCCTTTTCTTCTTTAATGTCTTATGACTAGGCAATCATTAGAGTCTCGCTTCAAACTTTACGCCGTGTTTGTCCAGGCCACTTGGTCTTTGCGCGCTCACGATCGCCTTAGAGCGAGACGTCTTATCGAAGGCTCATTTGACCTCATTTCTTGAGGCTTGACACTGGGTTTCAAAAAGAGGCGTTACATCTTTATTTCTTGTTCATGATTCTCCTGGCTGCTACTTCATTGGCCTTGTGCCCGCTGCTTCATCTTGACACTGCTAACCCATCAGATGGAGCTCGAGCGGTGTACAGCTAACGATGGCCTACCTACCGAAGGAGGGTTGCTTTTGGACAGCTGACCGTACTGGCTGCGTCTCCATTCTTCTGGTAAAAGGCATTACAGCATTCGTATAAAGCATCAACCTTGTTCATGTGTCCGTTAGGCGTTGCTGTTTGAGTGCGTCGTGGCTTGATTGGAGCCATACCTGTGCAGTGCACTTTTGCTCATCGTATGAGTGCTTTTGGAGGCAATCTGTTTCTGGTCAGCTGCAAAAGGAGCAATGGCCAACAAAATTGAGAAATTAATCACCTTGAATTGCGCATGCTCGTGGATGACATGGCGGATTCGTCTTCAGGTCATTTTCTAGCGCCTTCCATAGTCTTAGCCGTCTGCCAATGGCCATTGGGATGCATCTTCCTACCATTTCGATTAGAGTAATACCGTGGAAAAGAAAGTCCCCTTGCAAAAGAAGCAATGACTACTTAAGGTAGGCTGAGATTGAAGGGACTACTAAGGAGGCCACCTTAGGTCGGTCTGTTTGACCTCGATTCCGACTCGACGGATGTCGACTTCGCCCCACTCCGGAAGTTCATAACTTCACAGCTATCTCAGCAACACAACATTTTGTTACTCAAAATCCTTTGGAGCACCTTTGCGGCTTCAAAACTCCGGATATAAGCGTCTAAACCCGCCTAAGTCCAGATATAAAAGCCTCCGCCTTCCCGTGAGCATTTCTCTACTTTGACAACCTTTGCTCTGCGCCGCCTCAACCAACGTCGCTGTCAACCCACAACCGCTACACCTGCGCTTCAACTCTGACGAACTCAACCCCTCTCAACGAGCCCTCAAAGATCTGAATTTGGCACGGAAGAGTCTGAATAAATCGCGAAAATGTCGGAAACAGCTTCGCCAAACGGGCCGAAGGCTGATGAGCAGCCAGAGCATCTCAACATCAAAGTTACCGATTCCAACAATGAAGTCTTCTTCAAGATCAAACGCACAACCCAGCTAAAGAAACTGATGGATGCGTTCTGTGAGCGTCAAGGAAAGTCGCCTCAAAGCGTACGGTTCCTCTTCGATGGGCAACGCGTGAATCCCACCGACAACCCTGAATCTGTAAGTTTCACCTGCAGCCTTGGCTGACTCGATGAGTCACATTCAAGCGTGAAATACAAACACGTGCTAACGTACTTTTCCCTTTCCAGCTCGAGATGCAAGATGGCGATACGCTCGAGGTCCACCAGGAGCAAGTGGGCGGCTGCTGAACGAACAAAACCACACCAGACAATGATGCAGTGCCCATGATAGGCCGATGAAAACACAAGTGATCACGGAGGTGGAGAGTCTGCTTTTAGGGATTTACATGGCCGGGACGAATTTTCACGGGATACTCCACGGGAACGGCTGGAGCATGGCGTTGGAGATTCTGCGCGTGGATTCGCGGTCGCTTCGCATAGCGTAGAGTGCGACGGTTGCCTTAAGTTTCATTAAACTTCACTTCAGCCATGCCATCGACTTAGGACAAGCTCCATTTAGCCGTGTTGCTCCTCCCTAGCCAAAATATATGATAGTTTTCGCTTCGCATCTCTTCCTCGGTAATTGAGCTCAGTGCTGTTGATGAAAGCAATCACGCAAGCCCTATTTAGTTTGTATGTTCAATTATTCCTACGGCAGGCTTACCATGATGTCCATCGGAACAAAACGAGAATGCTGCCGACGAGGTTTGCACTGTGGGCAAAGGGTAGGCACTGAGATGGACGAAATGATATTTGTGATGTGAAGTCCTGTACAAGTTGCCCAGACGGATCTGAGCATGAGTAACACACGCAAATCCAAATCGACCGTACTCTATCTTCTTTTGGCTCATGAATCGAGAGTTCCCCTATCAAGACATCCACTCACACCACACCACGCCACGCCACACTACACCTGCCAATCAACCAATTACGACGTGTTCATCGTCTGGGAAGTCGTAGGTTGGGATGGCGAGATTAAGTGGTGCTGGTCCCTTGCGAATGCGGCCAGAGATATCGTAATGGGAACCGTGGCATGGGCAGAACCATCCTCCGAAATCGCCTGCCTCTCCGATGGGCACACAACCGAGATGCGTGCACACTCCCAGCATGATCAACCACTCCGGTTTCTGCACGCGGTCGGAATCCGGTTGAGGATCTCGCAGGGACTGCCAGTTCGTTTCCTCCGCCGCCTTGATTTCGTCGTCGGTCCGGTGTCGGATGAACACGGGCTTGCCTCGCCATTTGATGATAACCTGTGGAGATCAGTAAGTGTCGCAAAGTATTTGATGGGCGTCGTGAACATACGTTCTTGCCTTCCGGGATGGTGCCGAGTTCGACTTCGACCTTGGCCTGCGCCAAGACATCTGCTGAAGCAGACATATTGACCAAGAAGTCTGTCAATCGCGTCAGTCGGCATCCAAACCCAACAACATAGCTTTTAATCCATCACCAAAAGCTAATTGGGTGCAATTGAGCTCACCTTGCACGGTTGCTTTCGCACCCAGGGCCGTCAAAGCGCCAAAAGTGCCAACCATGAAGTACTGGAACGTCTTGTTGCTCGTCTCTCCACCGCTGGCCCTGTAGTGTCCGAAACTCGGTATCTTCTCGGTGCCGGTCGAGGCCAAGCCTTTGAAAGGAGAGTCGAACGATGATCCGCTTATTTCGTTGCGTTTCTGGGTCAAGGCGGCGGAGGAGGCGCGAACGGCGGGCAATTGCTGCCGCACGCAGCTCCGAAGGAGCGTGCTGGCCGGCTTTGTCAAGCCTGGCATCGCGAATGAGATTTGAGAGGGGATTTGTGGCGTTGTGAAGCTTCTGACCGCTGTAGAAGGGTTGGTGAAGTCGGCGCTCGCAAAGGTTGATCTCGGGAAAATCCCGGAAGCTGCTTGGTGCCTTTTTGGAGCCTTATCATCAGGCTCCGCTAGGCTTCAGCATCCATTGAAATGCGAGCTATTAGTGACCACCGACTTTCCCACGCAACATCCATTAGAAGAAATAGTTATACGATCAAAAGCAATGGATCCCCAAAATGAAGCTGCAACTGATTTGGCCGGCAATAACCCAACTCCAAGCGCAGAGAGTGGACTGGAGACTCAAAACACCGCGAGGCTGAACACCGCTGAGGTCCCGAAAGACGGCCCTTCACCAACTCCAGAATCTACTCAGAAAAAAAGTTCGGAAACAGTCGACGACAAGGACACTGAACCTCAAGATCCTGTTAATACGTTGGACCTTTCAGTGCCAAAGTTTCGCGTTGTTGAACGAGAGGGCAACATTTTCGACGCTCCGGACCATTCAGTTCTGATCCACGCCTGCAACTGCTTTGGAGTATGGGGAGCAGGAATAGCTGCAGCATTTAAGGATCGATACCCCAAGGCATACCGTCAATATTACAGACTTTGCAAATATAACTCGCCTGACGAACTCGTTGGCACTGCATTACTTATTCGACCATCGGAAAAGAGAGGCAGAAAGCACTATGTTGCCTGCTTGTTCACCAGCAGACTATTTGGACTAGGCAGAGACTCTCCCGAACAGATTCTCAAATACACAGAACCAGCCATGGAAGACTTGATGGAGCAGATCGCCGAAGTGGTTCGGAAGGGCGGTACAGTGTCGGAAATCAGAACTTGCCACATCAACTCTGGAATTTTCTCGGTCCCCTGGGAGCGATCCAAGGCAATTATGGAGGATCTTGAAATTCCTGAGGGCTTCGGTATTCATGAAATTACTGCATGGACACCAGCTCAAAGGCTTTAGATATATGGCTATTAAATTCTCTAATTGCTTTTCCACATGAGCTTTGGACTTCTCTATCATGTTCCCGTGCTGAAATGCTAACGCTTGCCTTGCACTCTGTGAGAGGAATCCATGTCACACTCCTACACAGCGCATTTGAAATGTCATTTTATCGTACAGGTGCAGCCGCTGACGAAGTCTCGTTTTTCAAAGCTTCCCATGATGCCGGCTTGCTGGTCTCGATCGATGAAGGCGTCGAGTCGTCCTTCGCTGCCATGGGTCGCAGTCCCCAGCGTTCAAACATCGCCTTGTCTTCATCCCAACCGTTACAGTCTGTCGTCAACATCTTTTCACCAGTGAAGATGGCATTTGCGCCAGACATGAAGCAGAGCATTTGCTTTTCTTCGCTCATGGTTATGCGACCCGCAGCCAACCTGATGATTGTCGTAGGCATCACAAGCCTGGCTGTTGCAATCGTACGTACAACCGAATCAAAGGGAACCGGTTCGCTATCTCCGAGTGGAGTTCCTTTTATCGGAACAAGTGCGTTCACCGGGAAACTCTCTGGATGGCTTGACATGGTCGCAACTGTATAGATCAATCCAACGCGGTCGTGCTCCCCTTCGCCCAGACCGAGGATACCACCACTGCATACGTTGATACCAGCGTCACGTACGTTGTCGATGGTTGCTAACCGCTCATCGTAAGTCCTTGTTGTGATAACGTTGGGGTAGTGCTCTCGACTGGTGTCAACGTTGTGATTGTAAGCAGTCAAACCAGCGCCTTTCAGCTCCTTCGCTTGCTCTGCATCGATCATGCCTAAGGTCACACAAGCCTCCATGCCAAGCGCTCTCACACCCTTGACCATTTCTTTGATGTTCTTGAGATTGGTCTTCCTGCCTCGCATGTCACGCCAAGCTGCTCCCATGCAAAATCGGCTTGAACCATTCTCTTTCGCTATGCGCGCTGCTTCAAGGACCGACTCGACGGTCACCATCTTGGTTGCTTTCAAGCCAGTGTTGTAGCGGGAGCTCTGCGCACAGTACGAGCAGTCTTCAGAGCAACCACCGGTTTTGATATTCATTAAGGTGCACATCTGGACGGCAGCGGGCGAATGAAATCGACGATGAAGCGTGGACTGGGTACACGGTTAGCCAATGCTCCTACAATTTATACTGCTTGCTTTCGGAAAATCGTCATGAGCGACTCAAATGGGTACCGAAATCTCAAGCAGTGCTTCGGTTCCAGCCGAAGGTTGGTTGAGAGGTGGCTCACAGCAGCATATTGGAGTTCGATGAGTGGTGAGTTATAGATTCGAGATATTTCCTCCTTCTCCCAGTCCATTCGAGGACCGGAAGCATTTACTGCATCTTGCAATGGCGAACTCTGACGTGTGACTACGGGAGGAATCGGGGTTGAGAAGGTGGGAGTGTCTTGAACGGTGCTGAATGCTCTCGAGGTGGATAGAATTTGTGTTCTTGATCTTGATGACAGCCGTACTCCAGCCTGGAATGGCGACCGAATACAACTCATTTCAATTGCAATTGGGGAGGTGAATTGGAGACAGAGTGCAGTGGTGGGGTTGAGCTCGACTGCGGTGTGTGATATGAAGGCTTTCCCAACCGCTGGGCAGCCGAAGTCTGACTTGCCAGCCATCACCCACTGCAATGCCATTCGTCCCAGGAACCAATTCCATCTCGACGCCCCCACGCGAGTGCCAGGTCGCGTGTGTGTTTGTTGCACGCAAACTCGCTTCACACACGCCGCCATCAGCTAAAGAGTGTTAGTCGAGATGCGATATTTCAAACATCTCAAATCGTAATGCTGGCCTTGCAATATCGAAAAGCTACAGCATGCTCCACGAAATCCTGCTATCCCTCTCGGGCCATCCTTCACCACTCTTTGAATCCAAAGGGGATGATGCCAATGTCATCGCCAGCGAGACCTTTCCACTGCTGTCTCCACATGAGAAAGCATTATTGTCCTCTATAGGACATCTTTCGAAAACACATCGCGATCTTAAAGCTCACATTTCCCGCATTTCATCTTCACATCCGTCTGTCATCTGTAAAGCAGTGGCCTCGTCCATCCAGACAGTCTATCTAGCACGTTTTCAGCAGAAGATCCTGGATGTGGAGGAGCGCATTTTGAAAAAGGATGCCTCGATTGTGGGCGCGTATAACATCGTTCCGCTTGCCGCTGTAGTAGGAGAGTTCGACCAAGACACACGATTGCTCGACTGGCTATGGAGCATGTCATGCTTCATGTGCCCTGCTGGTGGGAAAGAGAATGGCGAGTCACTATGTACCGGACCAGCATTGATTGATAGGCTTCGCCAGGAATGTCAGACCGGCTACCCAGATATTGAAGAGGCAGCTCTGGGCTTAGGCAAGACTTCGGAGGCTGCATGGCTTCGTCAGCTTGCTACCTGGGTCCTGTACGGACGACTATCTACATTTGGGGCACAAGATTTCTTCATTCATCAGACTACTGGTGTGGAATCTGAGCCTGTGGAGTTCGATTTAAATGACAAGCTGCTCCCGTCCTTTGTGGCTGGGGAAACGGCAACATCCATCCTTTTTATCGGCAGGTATTTGAACCACATCCGGAGCCGTGGTTCTACTCAGAGATCCGAAGGAGCACAAAAGGCCTTATCGGAGCTAGATCTAGTGCCCATTCATCTTCGTTTCCTTTCCGGCCTTGCGGTACCCATTTCTGCTGCTTCCCTATCACAGGCAATATCCTCAATTCGAATCTCGCTATCGGAGAACATCTTGCAACAACTTTTACCTCTTCCCAAGATCATGCAGTTACTAAACTTACTCAGAGAGTTCTTTCTGCTTGGAAGAGGAGAGTTCGCTGCCACACTGATTTCAGAAGCCGAAGAACGTATACGTTCCAGAGGACGTATAGCTAGCGATGCCGGAGCTAGGAAATCCGAAGGTGGTGTTCGAGGACTACTGTTCAAAGAGGCTGAGGTCAATTCAATCCTATCGAGAACTTGGAGCACCATGTCCGCCATGCATCGGTATGAGGAGACAACAGATGACAGTCTCGAACTAGCAAGAGATTTGCTCAACCTTACAATTATCAAACCAACCCATGACCAACATACTTCCAATGGTCGCGCGAGAGGAACCGATTCCAATTCCTTGCTTACAAAAACGTCGTTTAACGACATTCTCCTTTCGGTTCCAGTGGCTCTCAGCCTTGACATTCCGCCACCACTTGATCTCTTCATTACTACGTCTGAGATGCAGACCTATTCTATTCTTCATTCGTATCTTCTTGCCATTCGTCGTGCACATCTGCATCTGGCAAACTTATGGCGTCAGAGCTCCCTGCGAAGGGCAAACCAATCTCAGGCAAGCCCATCATTCAGCTCATCAACAGCCGGTCAAAGGACGCTCCAACAACTTCGTGAGCGTAATGATCGACGCAATAAGGAAATGCGAAAGGTATGGGCGACATGCACGGCGGCTATTTTCCTCCTGTCGGAGATGGACGTATTCTTCGAAAGCCAGATTGTTGGAGACGCTTGGCAACATTTTCGAGACTGGATTACGCCTCCTAACAAGCGAGGTTCACGACCAACCTCTGCGGATTCGAATGCGCAATTCGAGGCTGGAAAGTTTACGAGCACTTTAATGTCTTCGAACCTGGCCTCGACTTCGGTTATGGAATCCCACGAACATTTGCCTCGAGATCCGGAGGTCTTGGCCAGCGCTCATCGGCGATTCCTGAAGGCCGTTACAAAGTCACTGCTCATTGCCGACACCACGTTTACCAAGTTGCTTCGAATTCTCCTGATGCATGTCGATGAACTCGTGGCTTTCATACTCCGTCTCCAAACCATTCAGCAAAATCTGGATCTGGAAGAAGACGAAGGAGTAATCGACGCCATGGCGAACAACGAACAAGAAGAAAAGGATGTTCAGCTCGAACTTGACAGGTCGAGGAAGCGCGTGGACAGTGACATGAAAGCCGTTGTCGACAGACTCAGAGAGCTGGATGCTGAGAGAACTGGAGTGGATTTTGACGAGTATAGCGCAGCGGAAGCCGGTCAGAAACAAGAGTATGTTCCATGGCGGGGTCCTGGGGTCGAAAGATTGCTGATGAAACTGGACTTTGCAAGAGCGTCGGAGGATGACGAGGATAACGATGATTGATTCGTGGCTTCCATTGCTTGTACCCTCCTCCGTAAACCGGACTGAAACTCGATTTGTGTTTTCACGCCACACTCACTATCGCTATAACGCGATCAAGGACATTATTCTAGGCTTTCACGTAAGTGGAGAAGAGTGAAATGAGCAGAATTTGGCTAACTACTGTAGATTGCGGACCTTTCAGCGAAGATTATAACAGCCAGCAACAACGTGCTAGTTTGGACTCCGTTAAATGCACATGAGTTACTATGCCGAAGACCAAATAGAGCCAATGGATCTCTATTAAAGCAGCAGGCGCCTCATTAGAGCCTTGCTTTTATGCCGTTATGTGCATCCACAGTTGTCTGTTTGGCTGCTCTGTGGCTCGTTGGCATGGCAAGGATTCTCCCATCTAACCAATGGCCAATGGTATCAACCAACGATTCCACCTCCTGTGTGGTGTTTCCAGCGTGAAGGCAAACCCTTACTCTTCTCGTAGGAACCGTAGGAGGCACCACAGGTCTAACAACAAAGCCTCTCGCCTGGCACCACTTCGCTAAATCCCTTGGGTGCTCTGTGAGCAGCGAAAAGATTGGCGATTCTGGACAGGATGCTGAGACGTCCAGTAACTCCCTCAGGCCACCATATTGAGAGTGCTTCGAGATCATTTGTCGCAATAGCGAGTGCAGGTGAACGACTAGGTTGCGGAGATGCGCAGCGAAGGCTTCAGTTCGGCCGCTTGAAAGGAGTGAATATGATGCCTTGATTGCCGCGAGGGAAGGGAACGGCATGAACGTAGTGAAGATAAGAGGGCGAGCGTAGTTGATCAGGTATGAGCGAACAACTGGAGAGCAGAGAACGATGGCTCCGCTGCACGCAAGTCCTTTCCCAAACGTATGCAGGCGTGCAAAGATATCGTTTTCAAGTCCTAGCTCGGAGACCAATCCTCTACCTTTCGGCCCTAATACTCCCGTCGCGTGCGCCTCGTCGACAATAATGTAGCCGTTATCATGGGTGAGCAGTTCTTTCGTCAGACTTTTGATATCAGCCAAAGGTGCGAGATCTCCATCCATGCTGTACACAGATTCCACTGCTATGAAGATATTCTTACTACCTCCGCGGATCCCATCGTTTTCAGCGATGAGAGTTTCGAGTAATTGACGCAGATGAGTTACTGAGTTGTGAGGGAATGGGATGTGCTTCGCCGCTCTTGACAATTTCATGCCGTCGTGCACGCTCGCATGAATGAGCTCATCGTGAATGATAATATCACCGGGTTGCGGGATGCAAGCGAAGAGGCCAGCATTGGCATCGAAACCGGAGTTCCAGAGAAGACCTGCCGGCGCTCCATGAAAAGCTGCGATCTCGTCCTCTAACCGATCTGCATATGTCGAGTTGCCATCTAGTAGTCTAGAACCACCGCTTCCAATGGCGAAAACATCAGAGTATCGTTTCAATTCCTCCAAGAATTCTGAACGTAGGAGTGACGATGTCGACAACGAAAGGAAATCGTTTGATGAAAAATCAACGGCACCAGGCGGACTGACTGTGAGTTTGCGCAGACGTGATTTAAGCAAGCGATTGTTTAAATGTTCCACAAGCTTTTTCTCCAACGCATTTTGCGATCCATAGTTTTCCATTGAAGCTTTTCCGGAATTCGACTTTTGACCGTTTCCCGTCAACACGAACGCCTCATAAAATCAAACAATGGGCTAGAGATATCTAGAAGAGAAATTATCTATGAAATTACGCCGAATATCGGTCGAGATAGCTAGCCGAGGTGTCTCTCGGACCAGCGTCTGGCTGTTGTTGAGCTACGGTATTTATGGTTGAGATGTCAGACTTTCGGATTAGGAGCCCCTTGAAGATTCGGAGTGGGCTAACCGCAAATGGCATTTAGCTACTCATTTGCAAACCTTCTAATTTCTACCACTTCCAACCTTTGATATGTAATTCGTGTTCGCCTACCGACCAGGAGCGAGATATGCAGCGTATTGGAGCTGCTCTGTGGCCTAGTCTTAAATGCATTCAGATCTACGGCGCTAACACTGATGTTGGCAAGACAATTGTGACGGGCATTTTGGGAACAGCTTTGCGAAATCGCAATGTCAGGACGAACTATATCAAACCCGTCTCCACTGGATCAAGCGATGATACCGATCACAGGTATAGCCCATGAGGAAATAGTATGGCTTGGGATACACGCTAACCGTGGAAGACATATCTCAAAATTCGTACCCGGAGCGAAATTCAAAACGCTTTTCCAGCTTTCAAAGCCATTGAGTCCTCATCTTGCAGCTCAGCGGGATGGAAGGGTGCGAGCCTTGTAATCCATAGAGTAATACAGCTAATATTTTGTTAGACTATCAGTGACGACCAGGTGCGGGTCGCTCTCTACGACAAGCTTTACGAAATAGCGAACGACAAGGAAGGCGGTTCAGGAGTCGCGCTTGTTGAAACGGCTGGTGGTGTTCTCTCCCCAGCACCGTCAGGCTCCACTCAAGCAAACTTATATCGGCCACTACGACTCCCAGTACTTCTAGTTGGTGATCATCGCTTGGGTGGTATTGGTACAACGATATCGGCCTACGAATCATTGCGTCTGAGAGGTTACGATGTCCATTCCATTGTAGTGTTCCAAGATGATAAGTACGGGAATCTCCAATATCTCCAAGATCACTTCATATCGAAAGAAGTGCCAGCAATAGGGTTCCCCGCGCCGCCTGATAAAGACTCTGATCCAAAGGCAGATGAAGCAGCATTGAGCACATACTACGATGAGGTTGGCAAATCACAAAATGCTAATAATCTCGTCACATTGTTCGATCAAAAGCATCAAGAGCGAGTCGATGGTCTTCGCAGCTACGCTGAACGGGCTCATAATCGCATATGGTACCCGTTTACTCAGCACCAGGGACGATCTCCAGACGATATCCTGACCATGGATTCAGCATACGGTGACAACTTTGATACTCTCACGGCAAATACCGGCGGTATTGACAACCAAAGCATGCTTCAGCCAGCTCTTGACGGCTCAGCGTCCTGGTGGACTCAAGGCCTTGGTCATGGAAACCCTGAACTTGCTTTATCTGCAGCTTATGCAGCTGGTCGTTACGGGCATGTCATGTTCGCCGGTGCTATCAATAAACCGGCACTGGAACTAGCAGAATCTCTAGTCAGCATGCATAAGAATCCACGACTTCACAGAGTCTTCTACACGGATAATGGTAGTACTGGCATGGAGGTTGCTATTAAAATGGCATTGAGGGCGGCTTGTGTGCGTTACGAGTGGAATCACAACGATGAAGATATCAAGATACTTGGTCTTATGAACAGCTATCATGGTGATACCATGGGAGTAATGGATTGCTCCGAACCCTCAGTTTACAATAAGAAGGTCGAATGGTATAAGCCAAGAGGATGTGAGTGTTTTCAAGTTAATGAAGGTGTTTCGCTAATAAACACACTACAGATTGGTTCGACTATCCCCAAGTCCACCTGCGGAACGGAAGGTGGTTTGTCACACCGAACTCAGAGCTGCAGAGCAAGTTAAGTACAATGGAAGAGGTCTCGAACGGTTGCGAAAACGTAGGAGATCTCTTCAACCTTGGGTCTCGCACAGCCACTCGCGATGCGTACGAGAAGTACATTCAGGCAAAAATCCAAGAAGAAACAGCGCAAGGAACAAAATTTGGTGCTTTGATAATGGAACCGATTATCTTGGGCGCAGGTGGAATGATCATGCCGTAAGTTCAGTATTTTCTGCTTTGAATCAAAAGTAATAACATTACTGAACAGCGATCCTCTTTTTCAACGAACTCTAGTGGATGTAGTCAGATCTAATCCGGACATTATCAGTCCAAATTCTCACGCCTCTGAGTTGGACTGGGCTTGTTCGTCAAAGAATTGGTCCGGACTTCCAGTCATCTTCGATGAAGTCTTTACTGGAATCTACCGTCTTGGGCACTTCAATACCAGCCCGCTACTCGGTGTATGGCCAGACATTGTGGTCAACGCTAAGCTGCTCACGGGAGGCTTGGTACCTCTTTGCACAACTACCGCGAGCCAAGATATCTTCGAAGCATTCCTAAGCGACCAGAAGTCGGATGCACTGCTTCACGGACACTCTTATACTGCACACGCTGTAGGCTGTAATGTTGCTGTCGACTCTCTGAAGATAATGGAGCGAATGGGCAATGACAGTTCATGGAAAGCGTTCAAGGAAGACTGGGCCGCGGGAAATTCTGGAAAGAGTCTCGTTTGGAGTATGTGGTCAATAAATTTTGTGAATCAAGTTTCGCAGCTTGAAACAGTTGACTATGTTGTAACAATGGGCTCTGTGCTTGCTATTGCACTCAAGGATCCAACAGGATCTGGTAAGATCTAACAATCACCTGTGTGCTTTTCATCGCTGACTATTCTCAGGATATACGTCCAATGCAGCCCAAGGCTTGAATAAAAGCCTGCTTCAAAGCAAGGAGTATGGCTGGAATATCCACTCGCGAGTACTTGGTAATATCCTTTACCTGATGTCGAGCTTGACCACAAGTCAGATCACCCTTCACGAGGTTGAGAAGCGAGTCCTCAAGGAACTTGAATCTCCGTAGAGAGATGTCTTTGAGCATCTGCTGTAGGAAGAGGATGTGACAGTGCGAGTGTTCAGCTTATTCAGCTGTCATCATGGTCATTGAGGTCCATATCTTCGAGGTCTTCAAGTAGCTGCTCCATCGGAATTCTCAATCCATCATCTGTGCTACCGGCGTCGCTCTCCGTATCCATGTGATCTGGCTCTCGAGCGTGCTGTGCCTTGTACAGTCGCAAACCTTCCCTCAACTCCTTGTCCTCTTCAACATCTCTCAAAAACATTTCATAGTCGCGTTCTGTTCGATCTTCATTTTGTTTAGTCGGTGCCATCTCAGACTCTTCTTGCGCCATTCTCTTCAGCTTCCAATTCCTGCCCTTCTTCTTCCGCGGATAGAACTTCTTGACGAGAACAAGATCCGGAATCGTGCTGCCGTACTGCTTTGAATCCTCAATCGCTTCGAACTGTGGGTTGTTGAAGTTGGTTCCGCTTAAGAAATAGCCCATGGCGCTATCACCTGGGTGCAAGAACTTTCCCAAATGAGTGCGAACGTAGTATGTTGTATCCATGTCGCTAGCTAGGCTGACTGTGGCCTCTGCTAATACGAAGTTGCCATTTTCCGGTCCAAGTGGTTCAATATCGAGGACAAGGAACTCCGTAAGCTCTTGCATATCAGCCAGTGGAAGAAATGGTGAGTGCCAAAACTCCTTTGTTGAAAGATCCGCCGTTTGGAGAGTGTGAGGGTCGATGAGATTCACTGATGTTCCAACGCGGTAGCAAAGTGCTAAGGGAGATATACTTCCTATCGACTTTGCTACTTTCATTGGTAGCGCCACGAGATCGTCTTTGCATATTGGTACTAGCTCTACCGAGAAGGTGAATTTGTACTGCTTGGTAGAGGTGTGAACGTCCATGGAGATGAGTTCCTGTGACTTTTTCACATGGACCGGAGCGACTGAACTTAAGAAATCCACAAACTTCTCCGCGTGATTTCTCTGGCTGAAAAAGAAGTCTACGCCGTCGTTGGCTTCCTTGATGTTGATCGTCTCTTTGTGCGCCGAATGTTTTAGAATAAGCTGTTCGAGGTACAGAAAGGTACGCTTGTGAGCTACTTTCTGTCGAACTTGTACAACCGCTCGCCAAGTGTGATGTGTGAAAGACTTCTTACAATCTGAACATTGTTGTGTGGCAACGACATACTCCACTTCGAACGACTGCTGAATGATGGTTCCTTGGAATGCCTCTTGCTGCACGGTGATCTTGACCTTGATTCTCTTCGAGTGCGGCTCAGTCCAAATGAATGAGGCGTCTATGATTCGGACCTTTTGGAGTCCACGAAGTTTCCGTAGGCACAGAGCAAGCAACTCTCTCGACTCTGGCTGAGCGATAAGCCACTGACTCGGAGGAGATAACCACCGTTCACAATCTGAACAGGTGTGGAGGACGGCCTCTCTCTGAATACCTTGCGAAGCGTCTACGGTGAGCTTCACACATTCTTCACACAAAGTGCCAGCAGCCGTAATTCCGTCTATCGGTACGCCGCAATTGTAGCATAGCACAGTTGCGACCTTCTGCGGCACAGGCTTCAGCGGGATGAACGAAGCCGACGAGTCGATATCCATCTGTACCTATTCAAAATTGGAGTTATGAACAGCCGGAATAGAACCTTGGAAACTGGTGTTTTGTCTTGGAGAATTCTTCGTCAAATATGGGATGAATTTCTTATGAATTCAACAAAAAGGCCCCTGTATCGCCTCAAGAAATTTAGTTATTGGAAATCTTGAATTTCTTGACACTGAGATTTTTACACCGCAGCGTTGAGAGCGGGCACTCAAACCGGGATAGTCTTGATGCCTTATTAATGTCTGAAGCACAGAAGCACAAAGCACACAAGCAAAAGCACGTGCGACCGTACACCTCAGCTGACCCCGCGATTTATTTAGTTAGGCGAGAAATAGGAGGAGCCTAAGTTTAGCGACCCCCTACTAATATTCGCTGTATACCCCACTAATTCTAGGTAGTTATCCACTAATTTCAAGTGGTTATCCGCGAATTTCAAGTCATTTTCCGCGAATTTCAAGTCATTTTCCGCGAATTTCAAGTGGTTCTTCACCATCGTTACTTTCAACGAATTTTAGGTGATATTCCACGAATTTGAGGTGAGTTTCCGCGTATTTCAGGTGGTTATTCACTAATTCCAGGCGATTACTCGCGAATTCCAGGTGAGTATTCACGAATTCCAGGTGTATTATCCATCAATTCCAGGTGATTATCCATTAATTTCAGCTGGTTAGGTGGTTTTCTACGAATTTCAAGTGGTTTCCCACTAATTTCAAGTGATTTTTCACGCATTTGAGTTGGGTTTCCACGTATTTCAGGTGGTTTTCCCTCGAAGTGAAGACGTCTTAATATATTTCGAATACATTCAAAGTTTAGTGGGTAGCTGCGTAAAATTAGTGAGTTACTACCTAAAATTAGTGGGTATCCAGTAAATATTAGTGGGTGCCACTAATTTAAATCTACCGGTCTTGGCAAGCCACGCTGATAGATTTGCGCGTGAGTGATAGATTTAAATAAATCGCGTGGTCAGATGAGCTGTATACTCAGCACGTGCAGCTACGAAGTATCATTTAACTCGGTCTCCATATGGGCCTACATATCTCGGCACTACTCTTTCGAGGTGAAGGCAAGATTATTTATGGTGGTCAGAGTGTCGTAAGAACCAGGATTTCAAGATCTTTGCGACAAAGTATCAAAATCGATTAGAATTATTTGGACTAGACAAAGCTACCGAATTCGTTTGGTTGGGAAATATGAGACAGATAAAAGCCTTCGTTCAATCTCTCAAAACTTCGGCACCAGAGTTTAACCTGTACGAAAGTAGTTGTCAGACTACTATTCTGTCACTTCCTTCACTTCGACATTGGAATGTCCTTTGGCGAAAGAATGAGCTTCGGCATCGTTTTGCGCTAGAGATTCGGCGTTGAGGACATGGTCGACGAGCGTCTTGAAAAAGGATCGCCAGTGACGCTGATACCACCAGCCAACATAGCACGTCACTACCAGCCATACTATCGAGGCGATGCTCGTTTTCAACCAATATCTTCCAGCCAGATCGATCTGTTGCGCCGTGTTTGTTGAAAGAACTACTGGAGACGAGCTCGAGCCCCATGCGTTCATCGGTATCATGCATTTACAGTTCCGATAGACGCCGACAATTTGCATGAACGTCCCAGCGATGGTAGTCAGCATGGCGCCGCAGAATCCAATCCCAGTCGAGATAAACAAAGCGACGTCTACATGGTCGGTTTTCTCGTCGGCCTCGCCCTCCATTCGTCGGTACGTGTTGTGGAACTTCCAGCCCCAGGTAATGCTAAGCCAGCCCTGGCAAATGAAGTAAAGTACAAACGTGAAGCTTCTGCACGAGAGGCCAACTGTAGGTGTGTAGTACGCGGTGAGGTAAGCCAGGACAAAAGGACCGAGAATCAAGAAGACGGCGAAAAAGACCAAGTACGACCAGGCTATCCAATTCAAGAGTGGTAGTTTGCCGGTGAGAGTCGGGTGTTTCATTTTCTTTGGGTTTTCGTTGTAGAGACGTTGGACTCTGTTGATCCACTTTTGCTTGTTCTGGCCCCTATTCCACATCCAGACGGGCTGATACTGAGATTCGTAAAACGGGCCGTAAATGTTGATGAAGATGTTGTCAGCATCTTTCCAAAGTTGTTGTGGTGGACTTGTTGACTTCCGCCTTCTGGCGATGATTTCCCACACTGTTTCCCAGAGTCCTTGGGACTTCTCGGGTTTCGGCATACTGCGGAGGTTGCAAATGATTCCTTCAAAAATGTTGGGATTGTTTCCGGCAAGCAGACAGCCACTGACGATCGCCACGTGCGGGATTGTCATCCACCACTCTCCAAAGGCAACCGAGTGAGAGGTATCATTGTCACCGAGGCTCTGCAGATTGCCGAAGACGGAGAACAAGAATGATCCCAAGAAGAACACCACAGGAGCACCGACGCTAGCCCCAAAGCTGGATTGAGATTCCAACATCGACTTCAATCTCATGCGAGTGGTCTCAATCTCGTCCTTGTGTTCATTTACCAACCACTTCACATCATCCCACACATTTAGGCTTTTGACGGTGTCGGGTGTGGAGTCGGAGGTCTCCTGCTGTTCGAGTTTATCAGCAGGGAGATCGAGCTTCTCCTTCAGCTCCAGGTTGCCAATGAGGATTGCGTATAGCAAATGGAGGCGGTGCTTTGTTTTCTTGCTAAATTCCGTTAACGATCGCGGTTTCTTATGCTGTGGAGGTGCGTTTGGTGACTCCTTTGTATTAGAATATGCTTCTGCGACGATTTCATCCTGCGCCTTCTCTTCGTGCATTGGCTTTACCTTTGAGCTGGCTGCGGCAGTCTTCTCTGTTTCAATCGCGTTGTTTGATGTCGGAGAAGTATTGTTGCCATTTTCTGTTGAATCGGGCGGATCTACGTCTTTATGGATTGTTTCGAGTATCTGCCTGTCTACAGACGCTTCGTATAAGCCGCTCAGAATCATGGGGGCTGCCATTGAAAAGACGATTGCGACCCAGAGAACAGTATCCGCAAGCGCAATCGTAGAAGCGATCGCTGCTTTCGTGACTGCCTCTGAGAAGTCAAACGCGGCCCCCACAGCTAAGGAAACCGTTTTGTGCAAATATTTCAATATGTCATCAATGGGATGGCAATCCAGGCTTGGCCATGCGTTTGTGGAATTTTTCGACTGGTCCGGTTGCGAGTTAGGGTCTCGTGAAAACAATGAGATCAACTTGTTCGGAAACAATTTGTCTGGAATTTTCAAGGACCTCTTTCTTGGTACCTTTTTTACGTTAATGGACGCACGTTGGATTTTGGAAGAGTTCTCTTACGTTCAAACAGAACACCGCTGAAGGTAGGATGAAGCCGACAAAGGGCTGAATCCATTGGGTCAAGATCGCATTGTGAGAACGTTGCCAGCCTCCACAGTTGGACTTGCACCAGGAATAAGGAACGGTCACAAGGGGAGCCCCCGAGTTGTTGTTGTTCCAGGTTGCGCCGCAAGGAAATTGATCGTCTTGGAGCGTGTACCACGGAAGATTGCCTACATAGTTGGGTTGGTTTAAGACCGGCAGGCCATTCTGTATCGAATAGGACTCGTCAACGGCAAGGAGACAGCATTGCGTGAAATTTTGACTACCAGGAGCCATCCTAGTTGAAAGTGGTGTTTGGAGGCCCTGAAGTAGTGGGAATACCTCAGTCAAGTTCGTATAAGAGGTTGGTGTCGGTGTTGTCGATTGGCCATACGCTGTGACGAAGAGGAGGCTAAAGTAAAAGGGCACAAAACTATGCCAAAGGCAAGATGGAACTATCTCCATGACGCAAAGATTGACTGAGGGTGCTTCTGAATAACTCGAAGATGCCAACGTGGAAAGTAAATGACGAGGGAACTACACGTCAAACTTCTTACACTTGAGCAGAAAGTCTTTATGAGGAACTTCGACACCTCCAATGCAGTGCAGGGCGAGTGTACGACAAAGAGCTGCATTTGTCGTATGACTTTGTCTCACAATGCCATCCGGACCTATAGCTAACACCGCAGGTGTATGGATTTCAGCCGCAGAATCAAGTCCGGCGACCAACTCAGCAAGCCACATTCGACCTCGTTTCATCCAGTTGGGACAACAATTTGGCAAGTGATCCAATCGAGCGTGTCGAGTTGAGATTGCAATGCATGGTTTTAAGTGATCGAGCCTGCATCCTCACGCAGTGATAGTGAATTCTTTCTGAGATGCTTTGCAGTCAGGCAACGCGAAGTTCTCCATCCATGGCTGAAAAGGCAGGGAGGAGATCCGTTGGTAATGAGCATACTAGCTGAAAGGTCAATAGCTAGGATGCCGATATCTCACCGTGATATTTGTACTTGTCGTCGAATCAAGCGGCGAAATGTAGTCGAGACTCCCGCCCGCACGAGGTTGGTCGACGAATATGTCAAGGGTGATTTGTTGCGCGTCGCCTTGGGCGTCTTCAACACCCGAAATGTTGTTATGCAGAAGCCACAGGTGGTCTCGACGTGCGCCATCGTTGGTAGGAATGTTCTTATAGGAAATGGAGAAATAATCTGCAAGCCGCAAAAGTCCTCCACTACTCCAGGCACTCCAGGGTAAGCGAAGTATCCAAAGAAGGCGGGCGTCGTTCCAAAACTGCGGAACGGATGTCAGACCAATTAACGACTTACCTATGTGGCCGGAAATTTCTTTTCTCATGCACGACAGACATGTGGAAAAGCTTGAGCGGAGCCCTAATAAAATCGCCGCCCGAGCTGCAAACACCCTCCAGTCCTTGCTCTTCACCGCCGATGGGCCAAGTCGACCAGTTTCCGCCGTCTAGCAGCAAAATCGTTAACCTTGAGGATCATTAGCAGCCAATGACGTCTAGGGTTCGAGGCTGGTGTGAGATGCCGTGTTGGCTCTAGGAATTACAAAGTACTGTGTAAGTCTAGAACGGGGTGTAGATCTGGGGCGATACACAATTTGAAGTTTCGAAACATGAAATTCGAGAAATCGAAATCTTGTGTACGTTAATGGATTTATAAGACAGTCGTTCTGTGTCTACTGTCTAGGCTGCTTGGATTGATGTACGATACATTTCGTAAACCACTCCGAGAAGAGAGAAGCGGGAAATTTCTGCACCGAAGTGCTCTACGCTTTTAACGCAGACTTTCTGTTTACCGTACAACTACACGCTTGCAACTGGACGTTTGACACACCGCAACATTTTTGGAAGACGCTTGTTTCAAAAGTATTTACCAGTATCAAACATTTCCGAAATGGTAAATTGTTACACTGACTTTAATTTTCAAATTTTGCGAAAAAGTCGCTTCGACCTTCGATCAAAAAGTTAGAGTAGTGCGCCACATTTTGTGGCGAAACTTGGATTTCAAGGGTCCAAGTTCTTCACGTTCTGCTGAGCGAAGAAATTCCATGACTGCTCCTTCGATGATAGATTCTCCAATTCCCCATTCCAATGGCCGGACTGGCATTGAGATCCCTCGATATCAAACTTGCCACATTCAGACGTTCTGCGGCCTGCCTTGGTATCGAATTACGGACAGTTCACACCACGACTCGATTCCGCGCACCAGCAAGATGCTTCTCCTCGGTTGTCAGCGCCAGAAAAATAAAGGAGAATGGTGTCTCTGAATTTGATGACTCTCTGATGTCTTCCCCAGAACCTGCGCCTCAGAATACTCTCAATAGCGACGCTACCTTGCCATGGTACCTCCAAGTACCACCACCGCGACAGAAGCTGGCAGAGCTACATCCCTTCGCCGACCGACAAAAGCTCCCCGAGCTCCCCACAGACCCTCCTCCCAGCTTGCAAAGCATGCTGGAGCATATCTCCGTCGAACTGGGCCTGGATGACCTGGCGATCCTGGACCTTCGTTCCATCGATCCGCCTCCCGCGCTTGGCGCAAACCTCATCATGGTCGTTGGCACGGCGCGAAGCGAAAAGCACCTTCACGTCTCGGCGGATCGCTTCTGTCGCTGGCTACGGAGTACACACAAGATGCGACCGACAGCCGATGGCCTCCTTGGTCGGAATGAGCTGAAGCTGAAGATGAAGCGGAAGAATAGGCGGTCACGGTTGCTAGCAAGCATTGGAGCGGCGGCAAGGGACGAGGATGTGGATGATGGCATTAAGACCGGTTGGATATGTGTAAGAGTGGGCCGAGTGGAACCGGCTCCGGTGATTCCGAACGTGGCGGAGGATGAGCGAGAGTTTGTGGGATTTGGGGAGACGTCCAGAAATGTCACGATCGTTGTGCAGATGTTCACGAACGAGAAGAGGGAAGAAGTATACCTTGAGGGTCTTTGGCAAGATGTCCTAGACCGCGTGAAAAGGAGAGAGCAACGCACTGGGAGCTCGATTCAAGCAGTACAAGACATTCGAGAAGAGTTAGAAGATACCTCCGCATTGGAGGCAGGTGACCTCAGAGCTCAGTCACACATTCCGTCAGAGCTACAGAGGACGGTCCCACAGCTGTAGCTTGAATAATTCTATCTTCAGCAGTTGCAATGTCTATTCTCCCTTCAAAAGATCTTGCTGAGCACTCGTTTAACATCGTCAGGAGGATCGTTGTCAGCTTCTCCATTTGCCGATTTTGATTTGACCTGAACCTGTCTGAACTGCCGCTTAACAGTTTTCGTAGACTCTTCGTCTGTCATTCTCCTCTGGGGTATTTCGGAGCTCTCTTCATCTACTCGCAATGCCTTCTTTTCTCTCTTCTTCTCCATGCCTTCCAACATTTTAGCCGTCTCTACATTCAACAAATAGTCTCTCGCCTCTCTACGCTCCCTAGCATCCTCAGCTCTCATTCGTGCTGCCCGTTCAGCATTCTCGTTCGCCATCTGCTCCGTGAGATGGCGCCACTTGAAACCTTTCAGATACTTCAGGTTCCACACGTCGTCATGGTAGTATCTACCCTTCTTTCCACCAATGATTCGAGTATTGAGTGTCTCCACCGCGACTTTGGCCTCTCCTTTTGACATGAATTCCACCCAACCATCCGTGAAGTTGCGTTTTCTGTTGCCGCCTGCACGCACTCGCGATGTGCGGGCCTCTTCAGTTTCGGGCGTGAGAAAGATCCGACCCAGGCCACTCTTAGCGTAAGGTAACAGAAATTTTTTGACCGTGTGAGGTTTCATGAACGGAGGTATTCGAGAGATGTATACGACGCCGGATTTGTGCGCTTTCTCGGTCGCTTTGGCAAGTTGCTTGGCTAGTGAGGAGCTGGGCTCCTTCCTAGAGCCTATTGCAGATGCATGCTCTGAAGGTGGTTGCGTCGGTTGCTTACTTGCAACGTCTGGCTGCTTCCGCAATGCTATCTCTTCCTCAGCGTCGTAATCCAGCTCCTGGTCTTCTTCGCCGTTATTGCCATCCTCAAGGGAGTCGTGTTCGGAAGCGCTGTGGTATTCGCCGTCTATCTTTCGCCTTTTCGAGCTTCTTCCAGCAATTGTAGCACCTCGACTTTCTTCAAAGCGTTCGTCGTCGGAGAACTCATCCTCGTCTTCGGTTCCATTAGAGTCGAGCCATTCGTTGCGCTTTCGTGAGGTCATAGTTAAACTGTCGAAGGACAGCAGTCCTCGGTGCGGTGAAAGTGTTCCAGTATTGCCTCAAGAAATGGATCAGGAATCTTGAATTTCTTAAAACTGCCATGTGCTTTTTGAATTTTTGGTATGTTTCGAGATTTTTACCAACACAGCTAGCGCCAAGGGAGTAGCAAAACTCACATGGACGTCAGTCCTCGACTTTGATAGCTCCTACGTACTTATTATTTACTGCCGAAAAGATTCTGGCGACGAACGTCGACTCAATCAAGCTCAGTCTTAAACGGCCACTACTCACGTCCTGATCAGTCAGGCTCCGCAGACATACTTTGCAAAACAATGCGTCTTTTGGAGCGCCAAACCGGTGGCGAAATCCGCCTTACTGACGATCTTCTACCCGAGAATCTTCCTCCGTATGCCATCCTTTCACATACATGGGGCGATGATAGTGAAGAGGTCTCTTACGCGGATCTGGTAGCGGGCTTGAAAAGGCACAAGGCTGGTTACCAGAAGATCCAGTTCTGCGTACAACAAGCTGCAAAGGACGGGTTGCGATACTCCTGGGTCGACACTTGTTGCATTGACAAGTCAAGCAGCTCCGAGCTCTCGGAGGCTATAAACTCTATGTTTAGTTGGTACAAAAATGCGGCGAAGTGCTATGTGTTCCTTTCAGACGTCTCAATGAACGGGCACGACAGTACACCACCCGAGTGGGAATTGGATTTTCGGAGCAGTCGATGGTTCACCCGCGGTTGGACGCTACAGGAGCTCCTTGCTCCTACTTCAGTCGAGTTCTTCTCAAAAGATTGCGAGTGGCTTGGTAACAAGAAGTCACTAGAGGGACAAATCAACGAGGTTACGGGGATTTCGGTCTCAGCTCTCCAAGGCCGCCTCCCTCTCTCAGAGTTTAGCGTTGGTGTGCGGATGTCATGGGCAGCAAAGCGCGATACAAAACGCAAAGAAGACAAGGCGTACTCTCTCTTCGGAATATTTGGCGTTTCTATGCCATTAGTCTACGGTGAGGGGGGTGATAAGGCGTTCCGTCGCCTTCGAGAGGAGATTCTCAAAGCTGTACAAGGTCAGTCATTAGCCCTATTCCCAGATAGCTTTTGGATTGGAATATCCTCCCGAACTCTAAGTATGTATTTACTAATTATGTACGGTCTTTAGAGGAGCACATTGAGCCCGCCCCAAAACGCAGGAAGACTGAACGGCATCTCTCAGATCATATGGTCGTCGGCGCTATCCCACCTATCTTCGAAGCTCTTCCAAAGTTGACGCCGTCCGAGACGGTTGCCCTTGATACAGACCAACGTAGGCTCTATCTACACTCCTTAAGATTTTCTCAAATCGACTCTCGTCATGCGACTATCAAAGCCGCCCACGCGAAAACCTGTAAATGGTTGCTTAGTAAATCCGAATACCGAAACTGGCTCGATCCAGCTGGAGTCGAAGATCACAACGGATTTTTTTGGATTAAAGGGAAGCCTGCCACTGGAAAATCTACGATTATGAAATTTGCATATTCGAATTCCAAGAGAACGATAAAAGACGCCATCATCATCTCCTTCTTCTTCAATGCGAGAGGGGAGGAATTGGAGAAGACCGTTGAGGGAATGTACCGGTCCTTACTATTTCAGCTACTCGACAATGCTCATGAACTTCAGTATGTGTTTGATATACTTGGGCCAAGAGGAAGCGACGAAGACATATCCGCTCAATGGGACGCTAATAGAGTAAAAGGCCTCTTCGAACGTGCCATTGAAAACCTCGGACGACGCCATCTCGTTTGTTTCATTGATGCCTTGGACGAATGCGATGAGGATGAAGTACGAGAAATGGTGGAGTTCTTCGAACAGCTCGCACATGTCGCTATTACGTCCCAAACTCAATTACATGTCTGTTTTTCAAGCCGCCACTACCCACATATCACCATTAAGAAGGGGATCCAGCTCATTCTGGAAGGTCAAGAGGGGCACCAGCAGGATATCGCCAATTACTTGCATAGTGAGCTTAAGGCCGGCCAGAGCAAGCTGGTCCAGCAAGTCAAAGAAGAGATACTTCAAAGAGCTTCGGGGATATTCCTATGGGTGGTCCTCGTTGTAAAGATGCTCCAGAAAGAGTACGATCGTGGTAACGTTCATGCGCTACGGAAGCGACTTGACGAAATTCCGAACGGATTGTTCCAGCTATTCCAAGACATGTTATTACGAGATGGCCAACAAATTGAGGAACTAATTCTTTGTCTTCAATGGATATTATTTGCAAAACGGCCTCTGCAATGCGAAGAGCTTTACTTTGGCATCCTAATCGGATTAGGTGTCCAGGATGCGGCTACGTGGGATCCAGAAGATATTACTGAACAAGACATGGAAAGATTTATTCTAAATTCCTCCAAGGGGCTCGCCGAACTAACTAAGTCAAAAGTTCGGTCCGTTCAGTTTATTCACGAATCGGTGCGGGATTTTCTAAAAGAGGGAAAACTCGAGACGATTACTGGTACTGCTTTTCTCATGCATGGCCATGAGAGGCTAAAGCAGTGCTGCCAAACATACTTAAGCGTCGATGTGTTAAAGCATTTATCGCTCCCCGCCGAGCTCCCAGTGGCAAAATCTGAAGCAATTGCAGATATCCGACGACGAGCCAATACGAGGTTACCGCTTCTCGAGTATGCCGTACGTAATGTGCTTTACCATGCCGATGCAGCGATTAGAAACGGGATTTCTCAGGATACTTTTGTTCAAGACTTTGCTCTTCAAGACTGGATCAACCTCAATAACCTCTTCGAGAAACATCAGATACGCCGATACACACCAAACGCGAACCTACTATATATTGCCGCGGAAAGGAATTTGCCAGGCCTCATTCTGACCAAACTTAAGCAGGTCCAATATATGGATATCCGGGGAGAACGCTACATGTTCCCGTTGTGTGTCGCAGTAGTTCACAACAATGAACAGGCCGTAAGTGCTCTTTTGACACCTATGGCTCGCGATTTCACGAGTGAGGTTTCTCCATTAGATCGGCGCATCTCTCCTACGTCAATAATTTGCTCCCTAAAAGACGCGTATGATGCTATCCGCAAGAACGGCCGGACGCCGCTGTCATGGGCTGCAGAGAGAGGTCACGAAGCGGTAGTGCGGCTGCTGCTCGAGACGGGCAAGGTCGACGTCGACTCCAAAGATAGTACCTACGGCCGGACGCCGCTGTTATGGGCTGCAGAGGGAGGTCACGAAGCGGTAGTGCGGCTGCTGCTCGAGACGGGCAAGGTCGACGTCGACTGCAAGAATAGTACCTACGGCCAGACGCTGCTGTCATGGGCTGCACAGGGAGGTCACGAAGCGGTAGTGCGGCTGCTGCTCGAGACGGGCAAGGTCGACGTCGACTCCAAGGCTGCCAACGGCCGGACGCCGCTGTT